>ERZ1292629.429-Hain-H43-01um-R1-429-length-45214-cov-7_pt1 | contig 44689 bp, 74 predicted proteins | sample MGYA00564399_ERZ1292629 | MGnify/ENA primary metagenome ERZ1292629 (study PRJEB36523, sample SAMEA6512636) | groundwater metagenome | collected 2019-01-08 | study: AquaDiva: Metagenomics assemblies of 32 groundwater samples
GCATCGCTCACCCTCGTTGCCCCGTCCTGCGCTGTACGCCCGACCGATTCGCCCGAATCGAGCCGCGGTTCCCGGTGGAACTCAAGACGGCGCGCGGGAGCCAGCGTCACGAGTTCGGCGAGCCGGGGACCGACGAGGTGCCGTCGCAGTACCTCGTGCAGGTCCAGGTCCAGATGGCGTGCTCCGGGGCCGCGACGGGCGAGTTGGCGGCGCTCATCGCTGGCGACGACCTTCGGGTCTACCGCTTCACGCGCGACGCCGAACTGGAGTCGAGCATCATCGAGTCGGTCTCGCGTTGGTGGCGCGACTACGTCGAGACGCGGACACCCCCGCCGGTCGATGGCTCGGAGGCCTGGGCCGAGCGGCTGGCGTCGGTTCGTCGGGCGCCTCGGCTCCTGGCCGCAACCGAGGAGATGCGGGTTGCGGCGCACGTTCTCCGGGCCGCGAAGGCGGCGAAGAAGCGGGCCGAGACGGAGGAGGCGGCAGCCCGCAACGCGCTGCTGGCGCTCATGGGCGACGCGGAGGGCATCGAGGGAGTCGCGTCCTACCGGGAGACACGTGGCAGGCCGACGACCGATTGGCGAGGGCTGTGCTTCGCCGTCGGGGTGCCGCCGTCGAAGGTCGAGGAATTCACGACGAGGGTCGGTTACCGCACCCTCCGTTTGCTGGGAGGCAAGGATAATGACTGAACAGGCGATCCAGAAGTCGAACGGCGCAGCGTTGACGAAGGGCGCGCAGACCATCGAGCAGATGCTCGCCTCGCGGAGCGAGTTCCTGCGCTCGGTGCTGCCGCGGCACATCACGCCCGAGCGGCTGATGAAGGTCGCGCTGCTCGCCCGGAGCCGCAACCCGCTCCTACTCCAATGCACGCCCGAGTCGCTCGTGAAGGCGATCCTCCAGTCGGCCGAGATGGGCCTGGAGCCGAGCGGCAGCGTCGGCGGCGCGCACTTGGTGCCCTTCAAGAACAAGCACACCGGCCACTACGAGGCGACGCTGATTCCCGACTACCGAGGGCTGATCGACCTCGCGCGGCGCAGCGGGCAGATTCGCAGCATCGAGGCGCACGTCATCCACGAGCGCGACAAATACCGCGTCCGCTACGGCTCTGAGCCCATCCTGGAGCACGAGCCGCTGCTCGTCGGCGAGACCGGCAAGATGGTTGCGGTCTACGCGGTCGCCAAGCTGGCGGACGGCGCCACTCAGGTAGAGGTGATGACGTCCTCGGCCGTCGAGGCAATCAAGAATCGCTCGCGCGCCTCGACGTCTGGCCCCTGGGTGACCGACTACGAGGCGATGGCGAAGAAGACGGTCCTGCGGCAGCTGTGCAAGTACCTTCCGCGCAGCCGCGAGCTCGCCGAGGCGCTCGACCTGGACGACGCGAGCGAGACGGGCGTCGAGCCGCTCGTTGACCTGGCGCTCCCGGCCGACGCGCAGGCCCAGCCGAAGCCGTCGCGCACCGAGAAGGTCAAGGCCGCGCTCGCCGCGAAGGCGACTCCGGCGCCGTCTCCGTCGCCACCGACCCGAACCTCCGCCGGCATCGTCGACGTGCCGACCGGAATGTCGGAGGAAGAGGCGCAGGCCATCATCGCCGCCGAGAACGCGGAGGCCGAAGCCCAGGCCCGCGCCCCGGAACCCGGCGCAGGAGGTTGACGTGCCGACCCTCTCAACCCGAGTAGTTCGTCGCCTGCTGGAGCACCTCCCGGCCGACGGGGAGGACCTGACCCGCGAGGTCCAGGACCTGCGGATTACCCTCGTGGGTTCGCTGGGTCGCCGACCGGCGTCGAGCGCTCGCCGGAAGACTCGGGCCAAGCGGGAGACGAAACGCGAGGCGACGCGGAGGATTCGGGCGGCGGTCGCGAATCGGGCCGGCCTTGAGTGCGAGTGCGGTTGTGGCCGGTGGTTCCGGGGAGTCGGCGGGGAGGCGCAGCTCGACCACTTCGAGGGTAAGGCCCGCAATGAATCGGCGGAGTCGTGCTGGCTCATCCGGGCTGACTGCCACGAGTGGAAGACGCGGAACAGCCCCAGCGCCTCCCACTGGCTCAAGCTCTTTGTCCGCCACTGCGACCGCCACGGCTACGCCGAGCAGGCGAGACGCACCCGGGACCGTCTCGCGTTCGTCGAGGCGAGGGAGCTTCTGACGAAACCCTAACCAAACGCCGCTCGGCCCAGTGGACCGAGCGGCCTGGCTCGACCGGAACGCCCTCCCCCCTGTCGCTCCGGTCGGGTCTTTTTCCAACGCAACACAAACCAGGAGACAGCATGGCAGCCAAGAAGACGAAGGTTGACGGTGTCTGGCAAACCGGCAAGGCGTACTTCGTTCGGACCGTGACCAACTACTTCACGGGCCGACTGGTGACGGTGACGCCGCAAGAGTTGCTGTTCGCCGACGCGGCGTGGGTGGCGGATACTGGGCGTTTCGCCGACGCGCTCAAGAGCGGCACGCTGGGCGAGGTCGAACCGTACCCCGGCGAGGTCATCGTGGGGCGCGGCGCGTTGGTCGATGCGTGTCTCTGGGACTCCGACCTGCCGCGGGCGCAACGGTGAACGCGGCGGTTGCGCGGATCGGCTTCGAGCGGTCGGGGTCGGGGTCGTGGTCGGGGTCGTGGTCGGGGTCGGGGTCGGGGTAGCAGCAACCAGACCCGGCCGGCAGACGGACGTCGGTCGGGTCTCTTTCTGGAGGAACGATGGGCATCAACGAAACCGTCCCGGCCATGGTCGAGCGCCTCCGCGCCGAGCTGACCGCCATGCACCGCAGAGCCCAGACGGCCGAGGGCATCATCGCCCAGGCGGGCCTCGTCGAGGGTCGGCCGCAGCGCGCCGAAGGTCGGAGCCTCGGTCGGGCATTGGCGAACCTTTCGGCGGACCAGTACCGGGAGCGCGCCGAAGCGGCGGAGGCCGAGGTCGAGCGCCTCACACAGGAGAAAGACCTACGCGGCGCGCAACTGCTTGCGGTCGCATCGGCCCTCTGTGGCGACCCGAAGATGTCGGCGCAAGACCGGGGTGACCCGCGGTGGACGCCAGCCTTGCTTGAGGTCGAGCGGCTCACGCGAGAGAGGGACGTTCTGCGAGCCCAGGCGCCGCCGGCCGGAAATCCCGACAGCGTGTCGTTCTGGTACGTCAGGACCGAGAAAGAGCGCCTTGCCCGCGAAGCCGCCGAGAAGCGGGAGGCGGTGCTTCGGGAGGCGCTGGGGGCTGCCGCGAATTCTCTTGGGGCTATCACCCGCTGGAACGACATCGCAGAAGACGTGTCCAACCTGAAGGCATACGCGTTGAACCGGGCGTTGGTCGCCCGCGCCGCCCTCTCGTCCACCGGGGGAGCGGAGCCCGTGGGCGATACGTGCTGCGACGGTGACGGTGACCCAGACCACCCGGCGCACGAAGAGAAGTGTCCGACCAGACGCGCGAAGCCAGTGCGGGCGGAAGGCGTCGAGCGTTGCGACACCTGCGCGAAGGACTCGGCCAGCGTGCTCACGCTCTGCGACGAGTGCGCGACGCTGGACGTAGACCGCGCCCTCGAAGCAGAGCAAGAACGCAGCAAGGCCGAGCTTGAGCGCGCCGTTGCGGCTGAGCGGGAAGCGTGTGCGAAAGCGTGCGAGACGATTCTCGCTGGGTCGCCGCTGTGCAGTGACCAGATGGCTCGAACGCTCGCGCACGTCTCGGGCTGCTTCGCCGCCGCCATCCGCGCCCGTAGCGAGCCCGCCACCACGGAGAAGAAGCCATGACGATTGCCGAGCTGCTGCATACGGCCGAGGTCAATCAGCGCGTCCTTCGTGCCCGCCTCGCCGTGATGGAGGCGCAGGCCGACTTTGACCTGCTGATGCTCGACTACGGCACAGGAGGTGGCGCGGGGCTGCGTGATTACGCCCCGGACTGGCTGACCAGGAGAGACATTCTGCGCGGGGCCATCTTCGGCAACGGAGAGGAAATCGCGCTACTCAAGTCGGTGCTGGCCACCCAGGCACCGTCAGCCACCCCGGAGCCCAAGAAGGAGCCCAAGCCGTGAGCGACCGCAATGGATGCACCTGCGCCACGCGGGACCCGTGGGCCACCGAGCACCGACCGCTCTGCCCGCTGCGTTCTCGCGCCACAACAGACGAGGCGCCGCCCCAGCCGTCCGTCACCCTCCCGCGCGAGACGGTGGAGAAGGTGCGAAGAGCGTTGGAGCAGTGCAGTGGGGTGCTCGCTCGCCTCGGCTGCCACTCGGACGGCGACCGATGCTGTGGCGCCACCGACCACACCTGCGCGAACCACGCGGCCAGGTGGGCGGCGCACAAGGCCCTCGACCTGCTGCCGGAGGGGACGTGAGCGTCCACAAGCCGAAGCACCTCGGCCCCCGTGTCGACCTGCTCTCGTCGAGGTGGCGCGAACTGCTGCCGAGCCAGCGCGAGAGCGTGCTGCGCAAACTGGAGTTCATCGAGGGGAAACTGGTGCGCCTCGCTGAGCGGAAGCGCGCTGCCGGCGAAGAAAGCGCACTCCACCACGCCGCGAACGCGGGCGCGTGCCGAATCGCGAGGCTCTTTCTCGTCGAGATTGGAGGGTTTCCGGCATGAGGGACATCGTGTCGTCGGTGCACGTTGTTCGCGGTCCAGCGCATGACGTGGTGCGCGTCTTCAACCGGGGCGCGCTCGCGGGCGAACTCGTGGTGCTGCCCGGCCACGGCGAGGAGATTGCGTTCCGACTCGTCCCGTCCGAGCAGCGAGAGCGCGTGACGTTCGAGTCCGTGCTGAGCGACGGGAGCCGGCCTTGACCGAGCACACGCCGGGCCCGTGGCTCGCCGAACGCCACGGCGCCGTCACGGCCGAGGTGAACGGACGTCGGCGACAGGTTGCGGCCTTCGTCGGCGACGCGGCGATGCACGGAGACGCCACGGTCGACGCCGACGCCATCCGCGACGCGAACGCGCGCGTGGGCGCCGCCGCCCCGGCCATGCTCGAGGCGCTCGAGGCGCTCGTCTACTGGCACCGTCAGCCCTACGACCGCCACATCGACGAGTCCTGGTGGCAGGCCGCCGAGGAAGCCGTCTACGCCGCGAGGCATGGAGCGACACCGTGACCGACACCGCATCCGTTGGCCCTCTCCCGTCCCCGTTCCACGCCCCGTGCGACTACTGCGGCGCCAGCGCGATGCAGCCTTGCCGCGTCGTCGAGACGGGCAAGCCGCTGACCGGGCGCTACCGCTGGCACCGGAAGCGCGTCTCATGGCGCAACGCCCTTGTGCGCAAGGGGAAGCTGCCGCGCCTGCGTCTGGTCGAGGTGGCCCGGTGAGCATCTACGTCTGCGAGTGCGGCTCCCCGCTCTACGTTGTCTGCGGCCGACCGACCCCGTGCTGTCACTCACCGACCCCGCTCCCCCGCTACATCGAGGCCGCCGAGGCCCGACAGCGGGAGAGAATCTGCCGGCTGCTGGAGACGCTCCTGGAGAAGTGCGACACCAGCCCGGCGTACGACGCGCTCCGTGATGCAGCCGAGTCAATCCGCCGACGAGAGGACGAGAGGCCCTAGGTGCTCCGTCGCGTCACCCTCCCGCGCGAGTTGACCAAGGCGTGGATGGCCGGGCCGCCTCGACGCCACCGCCACCACGACCCGAGCGTCGGCGAGAAGTTCTGCGTCGGCGCCTGGGACGACTCGCGCGGGGTGCTCTGCGGCGTAGCCCAGGCGGGGCGGCCGGTCGCGAAGTCGTCGGACCATCGCCGCATCCTGGAGGTTACGCGCGTCTGCACCGACGGAACCCGGAACGCCTGCTCGTTCCTGTACGCCTCGTGTCGAGACGTGGCGCGAGGCCTGGGCTACTTCGCGGTCCTGACGTACACGCTCGACTCCGAGAGCGGCGCTTCCCTCCGGGCGCTCGGCTGGTGGGGCGAGCCCGAAGCGACGCCGGGCAGGCCCTGGGGTTGCCCGAGCAGGCCGCGAAGCGGAGGGGGGCTGGGCGCCAAGACGCGCTGGGTCTACTTCCTCCAGGACTGGCCGCCCGTCGTCGAGCCCGAGGCCAGGGCGTCGTCGCAACTCTCGCTGCTGGAGGTCGCATGAGCATCCCCAAACCCGCCCCCGGGCCCGTCTTCCTCATCCGCTTCAAGTCGACGAGAAGCCTGGACCGGCTCATCGCCGGGCTTCAGGCGCACCGCCGCGATGTGTGGGGCGAGCCGTGACCTACGCCGCAGGAACCTCGGTGTCGGTGAGTCGCTCCCGCATCGAGCTGGAGGAGCTGCTCCAGAAGTGGAAGGCGGACCGGATCGCCTCGGGCATCGAGCCGGGTTCGGCCGTCATCGCGTTCTCAATGGGGCGTTGGCACGTCCGGTTCAAGATGCCCTTGCCGACCGCCGCCGACGCGGCGAAGCAGAAGAACCACCGCGGCTACTACCTCGGTCCGGGAGACCAAGCGCGGTGGCTCGACCAGCATCACCGCGAGCGCTGGCGGGCGCTGCTCCTCACCGTCAAGGCCAAGCTGGTCTCGGTCGAGAACGGCGTCGAGAGCTTCGAGGAGGCCTTCCTCGCGCACCTTGTTCTGCCAGGCGGTGAGACGGTCGGGCAGCGCGCGCTGCCGGCCATCAACGAGGCATACACCACCGGGCGAATGCCGCCGCTGCTCCCGGCAGGAGACGCCCGGTGAAAACCGCGACCCTGACCTGGGACAGCGAAGAGCGCTCGGCCGCCGTCGAGCTGCTCGGCGAGGACCTGGTCGCCGACACCAAGCTCGTCGCAGCGTTCCTCGAGGTCGAGCCCTGGCGCTGCGTCAACCTGCCTGCAACGCCCGAGGTCGTGCTGCGCTGGACGGCGGACCTGCTCGAGCAGCTCGGCTACCAGGTGACGGTCGGTGCCGGCGCGGCCGCGGTCGCGGTGCACTGATGGCGACGCCGGCGACGCGCCACGCCTGGGGCGGCCGCGCTGGACTCGTCTGCCGTCGATGCGGGCTGCGGCGGGTGCAGGTCTCGGCGTCCGAGCGTGGCTGGCGATGGGAGTACTTGACCCGGCGGACCGAGTTGGCCGACGGTCGGGTGTGGCGCTTCCGGGCGACGGCGGGGCGGTGCGAGGGCCGGTAGAGGTCGGGGCGATCCTCCGCTTGCGAGAGGATTGCAGCCCGCCGCGCCGGCCGGAGGGTCCGACGCTCGCGCGGTGCCTCGCCCCGGGAATCTACGGTCGAGCGTCTACCGTCGCCTCGGACGCCCGGCCGCTTCCGAGCGCCGCCACCTTGAGCGCGGTTCGCCCTCGCTGGTAGCCGAGGAACGTCGCGACCTGGAGCATGGCGCCGAGAAGCGCGAGCAGAATCGGGACCCAAACCCACTGCGGGTGCATGGCTCCGATGCGCTCGAACAGCGGAATCGCGACAGTCTCCAGCGCGAGGCCGATGACGAAGAGGGCGATGGCGAACTTGCCCTCGGAGGTCGAGAGGCCAGCTTTGATTTCGGTCGGCACGAGGTTCTGCCTTTCGGTTGGGGTGAGCGACAGCGGCAGCATGTTCTGGTCGAGCTTCAGCGCCGCGAGCTGCGCGCGTCGGTGGGACTCGTCGAGGGGGGTCAGCGGGCGGCGCGGCATCGGCCCCTCCGCTGCGCCCGACGGGCCCGGTAGCGCCAGGCCCACGAGTCGAGCACGTAGACGGCGACGAGCAGCCCGAGCCCCGCGAGCAGCGGCGCCACCGCGCGCAAGCCGTTCATGCCGCCCTCGACGAGACAGCGTCCCAGGCCGCGAGGATGCCGCGCGTCTCGTAGGCGGCCCGTACCTCAGCGAGGAGCCTTGATGTCAGGCCAGCGAGTTGGACGTGCGGCCGGTCCGGGTGCTTCCAATCGCCGCCCCACTCCAGGCCAACCTCGGCCGCGAGCTCGCGGAGCACCTCGTAACTTTCCGGGCGCCAATCCGGCTGAAGCCCCCGCCGGTCGACGTAGCCATCGCGGCAAAGGTCGCACGCCAGCCCGAAGTTGTGCCAGCTCTCTCCGCCCTTGGCGCGCGTGACGATGGCGCCCTTGTCGATTCGTCCTTGGGCGTAGAGCAGGTCTTGCTCGGCGTACGAGCGCCACGCGCTGATGCCGTAGAAGTCGGCGCCGCGCTCCGAGGCCAGCGTGAGCAGCCGCACCAGCCGCTCGACGAAGGGCCAGTAGAGGCGGTTGAGGTCGACCCGTTCGAGCAGCACCGCCGGGGCGTTCATCGCACGCCTCCGTGCATCCGGTTGAGGTACGAAATCACCTCTGGGCTGGGCAGGTAACACTCATCCATGTCGGCGCAGATGTCGCCCCGGTGGACGTCGCTGATTCGCGTGTCGTCGATGAGGCCGTCGAGCGTCGAGGACCTGAAGTCCTCGCCCACCTTGAGGTAGTGGGGCCCCGCCGGGGCCGGCGGATAGCTGTCGATGCGCCAGTAATCGACGTTGACCGTCGTGCCGCCGGCGCAGTCAATCGTCAGCCGAACGTCGGCCTTGTTGTCGGTCGACGCCTCAAACGTCACAGCGAGGTGGACCCACGCATTCGTCGGAACGGTGGGGCCGTAACGGGTCCAGCCACCCCCGGCGTGTCCGCGGCTGTCCACCGCAAAGGCCCCCGAGTGCCCGCTGGCCGCGTTCGCAACCTTGACCCTGAATTGAGTGGTGCCTGCGCTTCCGAACTCGAACAACGTTCCGTCAGCGCTCGTTGGCCGGTAAATCCATGATTCCCAACTGAACTCCGCGCTCGCGAAAACAGCCCCCAGCGCATCGTCCGTCGCGGCCCGCTCGCACTTGTCCGACTGCCCATGCCGGTAGAGTCGGCACTTACCAAAGAGTCCATCGGTAATGGTGGCGCCCGTCGCGGTCAGGTCTCGAGCTCCGGGAGCCGCGTCGGCGCAGTTGGAGCCGCTCGTCTCGTTGAGCCTCCAGAGCGCTACCGTGCTGGCGTCTAGTCGATGGCCGGCCACGCGTCACCCGATAAAAGACAACACGTCCGAGCCGTCGGTGATGATGACCGAACCGTCCGCCTGGATGACCAAGAGCCCCGCTCCACCCTCGCAGGCGATGGGGTAGCTGATGTTTTTGTCCCTCCGGTAGGCCGCGGGAAGTGTGAAGACGGCCGCCCCAACCGTTCCGCTCTTGCAGGCGCCGATGACCTCGGGCTCGTCTTGGATGTTGAGCCGGTACGCGACCGCCTGAGTGGTGCCGCCGTAGTTCGTCCAGCTGTTCTCGAAGTCGACGTCCTCTGTGGGGCCGACGAGGTGCCAGTCGCCGGCCTCGGGAATCTCCAGCACCTGCGGCAGGCACGTGCGAGGAATGAGCTTCAAGGCTCCGTCCCCTTGACCAACGTCGCCGGAAGCGGTGCGAGCGGAGCCCGCAGCCGGACCTCGGCCGCCATGTCGCCCCGCTGCGCCCGCCACTGAGCCCGAACGTCGGCGCGCGTCTCGCGCAGCTCGCCCAGGATGACTCGGTGCACCTCGGTCGCCTCGGTCTTGTGCCGCTCCAGGTCGGCGTCAACCGCCTTGGCCTTCTCGACACCTGCCGCCGCGACCGTCTTGGCTTCAGCCCGGAGGAAAACAAAGGTCGTCGCCAGCGAGCCCAGCGCCGTCAGCACGAGCCCGATGTTCCACTTGACGCTGCGGGAGGACTTCGCTGCAGCGTGCTCGGCGCGAGCCCTGGCAACGCTGAGCTTCGGGTCGGTCCGCTCCATCGGCGGTGGCGGTCGCTGGAATTCGTCGGTCGGGGTGTCGTCACTCATGGCGCGAACTCCAGGTCGGGCACGCCCACCGCCGCAGCAGCACGTAGAGCACCGGCAGCCCGAGCATGACGAGCGCCCACCCGAGGCTCACGAGCTGGTTGTGCGGCGGGTAGAGGGCGGCGTCAGCGGGGGTCATGTGCGCGCCTCGGCTTCGGGTTGCGCCACCGGCAAGCCGCGCCCGTGGGCCAGCGCACCAGCAGCGTCGGGTCGCGGTGGCTCAGGACCAGGCGACGGACGTACGAGCGCCAGCCGCAGTTGAGACGTGCCCTCATGGGCAGCCCACCCGCTCGATGATGCGGTCCAGCTTCGCGTCGATTCCCTGGAGCGCCAGCAGGATTGCGTCGATTCGGTCCATGCGCTCCTCGGTCTGCCGAAGCCTCGCCTCGCAGTCCTGGAGGCGGTGCTCGTGCCCATCGAGCCGGTCCTCGACGCGCCGACACCAGTCGCGGCCACGGTCTGGGGGCGTCGAGGCGGGAGGGGGCTCGCTCACGGCGCGCGGCGCTTTCTGCCGACCACGACCCCGCCGCCCAACCCCGCCACCAGTCCGGCCGCGACGAGCGCCGCGTCTCTGGCGGCGGCGGCCGTCTCCAGGTCGGCCCTGGCCCGCCGAACGGCCTTCTCTTGCTGCTCGGCGATCCGCTCGTCTTCCTGGGGCGAGGCCCACGCCACCGCCGCGCACAGCACCGAGAGGGTCAACAGCAGTCGCACCATGCCGCCTCCTAGGGAATCTGCGCGCTCACCAGCGTTGAAATCACGTTGAGCCCGGCCTGCGTCGGGTGCAGCGAATCGCCCGCGTAGTCGTACTGACCATCCAGGCACTGAGGGTGCGCCGGGTTGCCGAGTGCCGTGTACGTGTCGACGCAGGAGAGGTTCGCTCCGCCGAGCGCGCAGTACGCGGCGATTGAGGCGTTGAGGTTCACGGTGTCAACGTCGCGCTGCCCGCCGTCCGCATGACAGCCGCCCAAGACGTTCATCAGGACGACCTTCATGCCAGCGTCGCGCGCCTCGTTGGCGACCTGCGTGAGGTTCGGCCATGCCACGCTCGCGTCCGCGTTGTCGATGTCGTTGATGCCGCCCATCACGGCAACGTAGCCGTAGCCCTTCGCCTTCACCGAGTTGGTCCACTGCGCCAGAATCTCGGTCGTGCCGTCACCGCCGACCCCGTAGTTGTGGACGGTCCAGGGGAAGCCTTTCGTCGCGAGCATGGCGCTCGGGTAGGGCGTCAAGCCGCCGTCGCCGTACAGCCCGCCCGTGATGCTGTCGCCGATGGTCGCAACCTTGTTGCCCGGCCGCGCGTCGGGCAGTGAGAAGCCACCCTGGCAACCGAAGCGGGACGTATCGAGCTTCACGTCGGAGATTTTGGCGTTGAGGCTCAGGGTCCAGTTCGGCGCCGAGCCGACCGCGAGCGTCGCACTCGCGATTGTTCCGTCGTAGGCGACCGTCTTGCTCGCCTCGCCCACTACCTCGACGCCCATCTCGGATGACGCCGCGTGCCACCATGAGCGCAGGACGACGGTTCGTCCGGCAAGACTGGAGAACCCAGAGTTGAGATTCGCCTCGGTCGTGTTGTCGAATATGCTGACGGTCGTCGAGTCGGGGACATAGAGCGGAATCCCGCCGGAGCCCGCCAGCACTCGCCCGCCCGTCACGATTGGGCCGAACGTCACGCGCGCCGATGCGCACCCTTCTGCGTCCACGACGGCCGCCGCCCACGGCACAGAGATGCGGTCCGGTCCGCACGTCATCGAGTCGGCCGCGGTCGGGCCGCAGTAGTCCTGCCGGTAGGTCGTCGAGGTGGCCTGCGCGCCGACGAGATACACATAGCCGCCATCGCCCGGGTAACTCCAAATTGCGCCGGTCTTGCTCAGCATCACGTTCATGAGCGCCGAGCCCGTGGGCGTCTGCATGGAGGCTCGGAACCAACCATCGTCAAGCCACTCAAGCTGCGACGTCGTGCCGGTGCCGGTGACGTTTCCGATGCCGCCGGAGCCAACGTGGAAAATCGCTGAGTGCGCGACCGAGTTGTCGGCGAGGCGAATCCACGAGAGCGTCCCGGCCTTGCCGTACACGCTGTAATTGGAGTTGGTGACGGTATCGACGAGGCCCAGAATCTCGTGAGCGGCGTCGGTGCCGTCCTCTGAAATCTTGTCGGCCGTCGAGCCGCCCCACGGGTCCGTTGTCTGGTTTGCCGAGACGGTCACGCCGTCAGGAATCCAGGTCGTACCGAAGGCGTCGGAGCGAACCAGGAGGTTGACGACGGCAGAGCGCACCGGCATCCCGCCGCGCGTGACGCAGGGCTGTGCGTCCGTGAGCTGCCAGCAGGTTCCGGTGGTCGCGTCGTAGCAGTCGCGGGGGAACGTCCCGCTCCCGGTCGAGGTGACCGTCTCGCCCCAGCCACCCCAGAGCGCGGTCCCGTCCCAGCCGGCATTTCCGCTGCGCAAGAGTTCGAGCGCCGGGGAGTCGTTCTGAAGCGGTGGCGGCGGACCTGCCGCCAGGATGAGGAGGAGGGCGGGGAGCACTACTGCGCCTCGTACACCTGGCAGGTCGCTGTCCCGGAGACGGCCAGGACCGCGACGCTGACGTAGCCGGGCGCGAGCGCGATGTAGCGCTCGGAGTTCGCGGCGAGCTTGCGGCAGGTGGTGGCGCTACACGCGGTGCCGGCGTCCGTGAACGCAGAGACGTAGGTGGCGACGTCGCACTGGACCGACACCTCGGTTCCGGGCGTCACGGCCAGGACTGCCACGCCCGCGTCCGTCACGATGGCGCCCTTGCGGAGGTAGGTGCCATCCCAGCGACTGTTGGAGGGCGCGACGCACTGGAGGCCGCCGCCGCTGGTGACCGTCAGCGGCTCGACGGTGCCAGCGTCGGTGCCACCCATGAGCAGCACCGGCTTGGTCGGCGCCCCATTGACGACGTTCGAGACCGTCTCGGCGGACGCCATGGAGGCGATGACTCCGAGGGCAACGGCAAGCAAGAGTGCGCGCTTCATGTGTCTCCTTACTGGGCGCCGAGGACGACGAGGTTGATGGGGACGTTTACGGCGCAGAGGTTGATGACCGTCCCGCCCATGTCGTTGGCGCTGATGGCCACCTGGGTTGCCGAGTTTGGAGTCGACCAGAGCTGGGCCGCCTCCAGGCCGCCGGAAACGAGCGCCGAGTAAGTGGAGCTCGCAAAGGCCGTCGCGAAGTTGACGAGGACCTTGTTGGCCGAACAGGACGCAGAGTCGACGTTGAAGCCGTCGTTGAGGGTCGGCGTTGCGGCCCCGGTCGTGATGTTCGCCCACGCCTTGACGATGTTCTTGGGCGTCAGGCGCTCGCTGATTCCGGCGTCCATGTTGGGGTTGGCGACGGCCGACAGGTCGAGGTAGCCGTTCGTCAAGCGGAGTGCGTCCGACGGGTCCGTAGCAGTCGCGGCCGTCCCTCCGGCAAACGTCCCGCCCACGCCGGTGCCTGTTCCGGTGCCCGAAATACCCGCACCGTTCGGCGAGCCGCCCGTGCCGGAGATGCCCGCTGCCGAGCCGCTCGAGGCGCCGCCGGTGCCCGAGACGCCGACGCCAGTTCCGCCGCCCTCAAAGAGACCACCCGCACCAGAGCCAGCACCGTTGCCGATGACGCCGTTGCCGTTCGCCGCGCCGCCCGTGGCGCGGATGCCAGCAGCGCCTCCGTCGCCGCCGTAGAAATCACCGGCGACTCCGGTGCCCGTCCCGCGCGCGTAGATGGCGATGCCGTTGGCTGTTTCGTTTGTCACCGTCATGCCGGCGTCCACCCAAAGCGGCGAATGGAACGTCCAGCCGCCGGCGTCGTAGCCGGCGATGGGCACGGTGTTGGCGCAGAGCTGTGCCATGTCGGCGCCAGGCCTCCACCAGCCGTTGTTCAGGTCCGAGCCCCACGAGTCGCCCGGTGCCGCGCAGGTGCCGTCGTACTTCTTGAGCTGCGCCAGCATGGCGCCCTTGCCGGAGCGGCTCAGCGAGTCGGTCAGTTCGGTAGCGATGTCCGACTGGGTGGCGTTGTGGACGGTGCTGGAGATGGTGGAGCCCGAGACGACCGGGTTGCCGGACGGGAGCGCGTACGTACCGCTAGAATTTCTCGTCGCGACCGCGGCGGGCCAGTACGAGACGGCGAAGCCAAGGCTGAGCCCCAGCAACAGGCCCAGGGCGGCGAGGGGGCGAGAGCGCATGGGCTGAGAGTCAACCCGCGCTGGCACTTTGTGACGCAGCGGACTGTTGGTGGTGCGGCGAGCGCGCCTCGATCTGCGTCAAGTCCAAAACCAGGAAATCGACGCGAACTTGACGGCGGTCAAGTGCTGCTGGCGGCTGAACGGGCGAGCCGTTTTCGGGGCGTTCGGCGCGGCGTAGCGTTGGGGGATGCGCGCTCTACCTGCCTTACTCGTGTTCGCGGTTGGGTGTGGGCCGGCGGTAGACCCGGCGATTCAGGGGGAATGGCTCGGGTCCACAACCGTTACGTTCGTCGGCTATAGCCCCTTCGCCTACCAGTCTCGGCTCATCGTTACGACGGATGACTCACGGGTGAATGTCGTCGGTGCGTGCCCAGACGGGACAGGACTCCTCGTCGCGACCGGCAGCGGACGCTCCGCGGACTGGAGCGGTGGGGCACGATGCAGCCCGGTTCGGATTGAAGACTGCCCATCGGTGGCGCTGGTTTACACCGGCGGGCACCTAGAAATGACCGACGACCGAGCCCTGTACGCTCGCGGCATCGGCATCGCCAACGGATGCGGCATAAGCGCGGACGTGTCGATGACCTTTAACGGACGAAAGTAGGCCGGCGCTACTGCGGCTCTTCGCCTTGCAGGTAGGCGATGAGGGCCCGGAACTGCTCCTCGCTCGGCATCGCGGCGCGGGCCCCGACCGGCAGGTACTTCGACGCGGCGCCGACGGCCTGGAGCGCCGGGTCCGCCAGGGGCGACAAGCCGTAGAGCGCGCGGGCCTCGGCGGAGCGAAGTCGTCCACGCCCGCCCTTGGCGAGAGCCAGCAGCGCCCCACTGACGCCGCCAGGAACGCCGCCCGAGAGCGCGGACTCCACGAGCTGCGCGCCTTGGATGGCGTCCTCCGCGGCCGTGCCGCCCTGACGCTGCGAGGCCCGAGGGACCCCGCGCGCAGCCGCCTCTTTGGCGCCCGCCAGACGACCGAAACGCTCCTTGGTGGGTACAAACTCCGCCGCCAGTTCGGCCGTTCGGCTGCCCACCGGGGCGCGCTTCGCCGCGGCGTCGATGGCGTCCTCGTTGGCCTGACGGGCTATCGAGGCGATCTCCTGACGAGCCTCGTCGACGCCCGTCATATTGAGGCGGTCGTACTTGGCCTTGCCTTGGAGCTTCTGCTTGATGCCTTCGGCCTGGGGCAATGAAAGCGTGCGCCGCGGGCTGTTGCCAACCTTGGCCAGGACCCGCTGCGCCTCTTCGGGGAAGGCCGCCAAGACGGCATCGTTCATCTCGGTCGGGAAGCGCGCATCGCCGGCCGCGACAATCCTCTGTGCCAATTCCGACGCCTTCGGGCCTCGCACGCCGAGCGCGTCAAGTTCGTCGATGATCTGTCCGTACTTGGCGCCCTGGTCCGTGACCAGTGACTCTAACCGCTCCAGCGCCGTGTCGACGTTCCCGCCGACCGGGACCGCCCTGGACTTGAGCGCCTCTTCGACAACCTCGGCCGGCACCTTGGCCCGATTCGACATCTGATCCGCCCCGCTCAGCAGGAAGCGTCGGGCCTGGTCGATCGCCCTTCCCTTGAGCGCCTCCTTGAGCATCGGCCCCACCTTCCTGGCGAGCGGTGCCACCGCGTACCGACCCAGGCCACTGGCGACCAGTGACGCCCCGCCAGCCACCCCCGCGTCCTTCAGCATCCCGACGTCGGCCTCGGGCGATTCCCCGGCTCCGTATAGGGCACCGAGAGCCGCCTGGACGGCTGGGTGGCCGACCGGGAGCCCGAGCTTCTGCGCCAGGTAGTCGGAGGACAGGTCCCCTGCGGCCTGGACGATGCCGGCCGGGATCGAGCCCAGGACGTCGCTGGCCTTGCTCTGCCCGCGGCGAATCGCGTCGCGGGTGGTCTTGAATGGCGTCGCGGTTTCGGTGCCCGGAACCGAGACTCCGGGGCGGACCCGCTCGACGCTCGCCAGGTCCGACACGAGCGGAGCCAAAGGAATCGCAACACCCAGCGCCCGCGTCAGCAGTCGCCGGGGCACCGATTGCTCGCCAACCCTGAGAGAAGCAAGGAGTCCGCCGGCTTCGTCCACCCAGCCCTTGGTGGCGCCCTGGGCGTACTTGGCCGCCAGCGCCTTGCCGAAACCCTTCGGGGCGACTCCGGCGAGGTCCGACGCCAGCGGGGCCAGCGGCATGGCGGCGCCCATTGCTCGGCTGAGCAGGAACCGCTTGGTTGAGCCGTCCTCGGGCGGCTTGGTGTCGATAGGCTTGGCCTTGACCCAAAGGGCGTCGAGGTCTTCGGTGTCCGCCTTGACTGGCGTCGCCTGGTCCCAAAGAGCGTCGAGGTTCTCGGCCATGTCAGGGGCTCGCGATCCGCTTGGTGCCGTCGCTCAACAGCTCGATGGTCCGACCGTCGCCCAGCGTCCGTCGTTCCTTGACGGTCGGAATCTCGGGCGTTCCTGGGTCGGGCTCGGACGGCTTCAGGCCGCGCACCCGGTACGCCTCGTCGCGACGCTCCCTCGCGCGCTCGCGTGCCTTCTTGACGAGCTCCAGGGCGGTGGCGTCGCGCATCCCAAGACTCCTGATGCCGGGCTGGAACAGGGCCTTCTTTTCCAGCGCAACCTCGCCCTCGCGGGCAACCGAAGTCGGGTCTCGGAGCTTGGCCATGTCGGTCGCATAGGACGTGATGAGCCCCTCAAGTAGCTCGTTCTGCGTGCCGGTGAACTCGTTGGTTCCGCCGCCCTCGGTGAGCTGCTTTTCGAGGTCGCCCAGTGTTCGGTCGATGTTCCGAGCGCGCTCCTCGACGTCGACCACGGAAGCCTTCTTCTTGGCCTCCGCGGCCCTGTCCTCGCGCTCAACCGCCCGCGTATTCGTCAGCTCGTCCGAGGTCCGCAGCCGAGCGTCCGCGATTCCGGCGCCAGCGTAGGCCCGCTGAAGCCCCTGCTTGGCCTCCAGGGCGTTGCGTCGGTCCCACTCGGCGTTACCGCTCGTCTTGTCCGCCAGCTTCTCGGCGCGCTCCTTGGCGTCCTCGGCCGCCTTCGTCTCGGCCGCGGTCTTGAGTTTGGCGAGCGCCTGCTGCTGCGCCATCGCCATCTGGAGGGCGTTGCGCTTGGCCTCTTTGGTGCGCGACGCTTCCATGTCCGCCTGGAGGTTGTGCATCTGGCCCGCGCGCACGCCCTGACCGATGGTGTTGCCGAAGAGCCCCGCGAGTGCCCCGAGGCCGGTCGAGTAGCGAGGCTTCTCCTGGGCGTCTTCCTCGCGTAGCGCCCTGAGTCGCTCCGCGAGAGTCTCGGACTCGTCCGGGCTCGACAGCAGGTCGAGATGCTCGGGCGACAGACTGAATGGGTTGAGGGGTGACGGGCCAGGAGGCGCTCCGGCCGGTCCACCGGGCATCAGTGCGCCGCCGCCCAGCATCAACCCCGGTGCCGGGCTTTTCGGAAGCGTCAGGTTGCCGCTCGTCAGCAGGTCGACCTCTTCGGGCGACAGTTCACCCAGAATGTCGTCCCATGCCCGGGACCCCGCTGGCTTCGCAAGAGGTTTCGCTCCGTACGGGTTGATCGGCACGTTGCCTCCCTAGATGCCGCTCAGAAACTTCATGAGGTTACCTACGATGTCCCCGCCACCCTGGACGATGTCTGAGATTTCCTTCTGCTTCATCTGCCGCCGGGTGAGTTCGTCTTGGCTCTGGTTGCCGACGGCGCCCGAGTAGTTCGTTCCCGGGGCCACGCCTGCGCCCGGGACGTTCGGCATACCGAGGAGCCCCGAGAAGCCCTGGAGGTCTTCGAGCCCCAGGCCGCGCTGCTTGAGCATCTCGGCCAGGCCCTGCTGACGGGCCCCGAGAGACTGCCGGTAGGCCTGGTCGGCCGCCGACTGCCCCTGGTCGACCGCCCAATTCATCGCCGACCCGTAGGCGTCGTTACGGCCCTGGTCGAAGCGCTGTTGCGCGTTCCCGGAGGCCTCCGATGTCGGGTCGAGTCCCTGGTTGAGCAACAGGGTCCGCTGGGCTTCCTGGCGCTTGTCCCATTGAGGGTCGAGCCGCGAGGTGGCCTGCGCGTAGGCGGCGTCGGTCGCCTTCTGGCGGGCCGCGTCCCCGAAGTCCAGGCCGGGGAGGCTGTTCAGGTCGAGCGCCCCCAGCTTGTCGTAGACGCCCTGCGCGAGCGGCGACATGCTAGTTCGTTGGTACCACTTGCCATCTGGTCCTTGATACCACTCGCTCTGTGCGAACGGCGTCGACTGGTTGGGCCGGTTGGCGGCCGTCTGCTCGCGCACCTGCTGCTGGTTCTCCTGGGCGGTTTGCTCCGCGGCCTTGCCGTAGTCGGGCGATCCGCCGATACCGAGCGGGCTCACCTGATCGAACGTGTTCCAGAAGTCCTTGGCGACATCGGGGGCCGCCTGCCCGAGCAGCGTGTAGCCGGAGAACTTGCTGAGCGGGCTGTTCGGTTGGCCTCCACCGCCACCGGAGCCCTGCTGGCCCCCAGATCCGCCGCCCTGTCCGCTCGGAGCCGCCGGAGCCTGACTCTGCTTGCCCACGTTACGCCGCCTTTCGTTCGTGGCCCGCGAGCCACCGACAGTCCGCCCTGCGCATCTCGAAGAGAATCAGGTCCACGCCCGCCGCCCACCCGTCCCGCACCCGGTGCTGCTCGGTGAACCCGAACCGCCGCACCAGCGAAAGGCTCCGTGGGTTGTCGGCGGAGACGATGGCGAGCAGAAGCCCGCGGCCGCACTCATCGAACGGGTAGGCGAACGCCGGCCCGACGAGCGTCCGCCACGCAATCGGGGTGTCGACCGCCATGTGGGCCTGGACGCTGTTGGGCGTCCAGTTCTCGTACAAGACCATTCCTCGAATTCGCCCCGCAGCATCGACGGCCTTGAGGGCCCGCGCGTTCGCGGTCGGGACGACGCCGGTCCGTTCCGCGATCCACCGGAACTCGAACGGCATGGCGGCGGTGACTCGCATTCTACAAAAAGCCGCCTTCCTCGTACGTCACATCGAAGCCCCGCAGAACCGTCCGGCTCGTCGCCGTCCCGCGCGCCACGATGGCGACGCTGGTGCCAAGTCCGGTCGCCCCCCGGGCCTCATGGGCCTCTGAGTAGTCGCCGCCCCAGACGGCCGTATCCCAGACGCCGGTGTCCCAATCGCCCGAGCCGCTGGTCGCGCCCGAAACGCTGTCGAGCTCAACCAGGTTGAAGTCGTAGCGGGCCTCGCACGAGAAGGCCGGGGTCCCCGACGTCTGCGTGATGAGGTGCGGACGAATGACGCCCACCTGCTTCTGTCGCCCGTCGCCCACGAAGGCCGTCAGGAGCGTCCACTGGACCGGCGTGTACGCGGAGGAATCGGCGAGCGTTACGCCGTCCACGTAGCCGTCGTTGATGCAGACCCGACCGTCCGAAGTGCCGAAGTACAGCTTTCCGCCCCACGAGGCCGCGCTGAAGATGGGGAGGTCCCGGTAGCGGCTCCACGACTTCGCCGCCATCGCCATCACGAGCTGCTGGGTGGCGACGCCCTCGGCCTCCGGGACCGTCACGATGAGCGAGGCATCCTCGGGGTGGACGTGCAGGCTCCAGCCGTTCAGGTCTGACTTGGAGAGCATCAGGGAGTTGAAGAGATTTCGGATACGGGCCGTCGCGTATTCGCCGACCCCGTCGCCGCCGCTGACCAGTGACGAGAGCGGCCGGACACCCGCCTTGGTGACGAGCAGTAGGTCCCCGCCTGACGCCGTCGCGATGTTCCGGCCCGCCGGTATGCCGCCGGTCTGCCAGGAGCCTTTGAGCTGGAAGGTCGTCGCCTCCGCGGGGTCCGTGCCGGCGTAAATGGCGACGTCCCCTCCGCCCGAGATGGCGACCAGGTGGTCGTCGAGCCCGAACCCGCCGTCGCCCGTCCAGTTCCACAGGCCGCGGAGCGCGCCGCCGCCCCGGAACTGCCCGGCCCGGTCGAGGTTCAGCTGCGTGGCGGCCCCGTAGACGGTCCCGGCCGCTAGGTACCACGCCCGCGTCGAGTTCTTCTCGACGAACCAGACCCGGGACTTCCAGACCAGCACGGAGCAGAAGGTGGCGGGGTCGACGCCCGACACCTGCGTCCCACCCGCGCCCTGCGCAATCTTCGCCCACGTGTCGGTCGACTCCGTGTAGACGTGGTAGCCGTTCTGCTCGTCGCAGTAGAGGAGGAAGTGCCCGGCCGCCGTCACCATGACGTGGGCGACCCCGCGGCCCGCGCTGCCCGCGTCGGAGGCGAACGTCAGGACCTGCGTGGGGGTGGCGCTCGATGCCGTGCAGTCCCAGATGCCGGTGGTCGTCGTGGCGAAGAGCCGATCACCCGTGCCGGCCTCGGCGCTGCCCCGGTAGGGGAGGACGGTTCGCACCTGGTTGCCGTCCCCGCCCGTCAAGCCCGTCACCCACTCGCGCCAGCCGAGCCGCACCCGCTGCCCGTACTCGGCAGCCGTCATGTTCCACAGCACCACGGCATCACCCATCGCCGGAGCGCTGACGGTGTTGAGGCCCGCCATGGGGGCCGGGACGAACTCGGACCTTGCGGTCGCGGGCGCGGCTTGCCTCCTGGCGACGCGAGCGCTCATGAGCCGTAGCCCGTCTTGGGGAGGTTGCCGACGCCGATGAGGCGAGCCGACGAACCACCGTTGAGGCTCAGGACGGGCGCAGCTCCGTCGCCGCCCTTGGCGAACGTCAGGGCGCTGTCGTACTCGGCCTGCACGGCCGTGGAGTCGAAGCCCTTGCCGCGGCGGAAGCGGAGCTTGAGGCCGCAGACCAGTAGCCGCCGGTCGAACCAGCAGCAATGCGTCGCCACCGTTGGGCCCGAGAGGGTCGGGGTCGAGTTGGCGTCGGTGGCGACCCAGAGGTCCGACTGGTATTCGAACGCCAGCGACTCGGCCGCGTCGGGGGTCGGCGTCAGGTACAGCTTGTGGCGGTAGATGCGGGGCACCAGGTCGGCGGTCGAGTAGCCGCTACCCTTGAGGGTCGCCCAGCCCCGCGGACCCACCGGCTGGATGAGCGGCTGGTCGTCGGTGCGGTTCCAGAGCGTGTCGTCGATGATCCGCAGGAAGCCGGACGGGAGGTCGTAGGACTCCGTCGAGGCGACGGTGTCGAACGTGTGGGTGGGCTGGAGGTCCGTCCAGTCGTGCTCGCGCGCCAGGTCCTGCCCGAGCGCCTTGAGGAGCGCGCAGAGCAGGAGGACGTTCGGGTCCGTCGAGCCGTACGGGTCCGCGACGGCGGCCGAACGAAGCCCGAGCTCCACCGTCGCGTCGCCGATGATGTTGGCTGCCGTGTCGAACGGGTAGGCCACTAGAGCCCCTAGACGTTGGCGACGAGGACGTAGTCCCGGGCGCCGTTGGGTACGTTGGTGCCGGGCGTAAAGGCGTCGAGCGTCGCGTCCACCGTCACCGGCTCCGTGACGCCGTCGACGGCGAGGATGCCGAACGCCGACGAGAGCGGCGTGGCGACGCCCAGTTTGTCGCCGGTACCAATGGACGCCGGCCCGGCGGCGCCGCCCACCGACTCCTTGGTGGCGGAGGTGACGGTCTTGAAAATCTTGGTGCCCACGACGACGTTGCCCGGGTTGTCGGCGAACGTCTCGTTGACCGCCGCGTTGTATTGGTCGGTCCCCACCACGTTGACGTCGCCAGCGTTCCAGGTGGCATCGAAGGTGATGCGCAGGTTGCGCGGGACGTCTGGGCTGGTGAAGGCGCCCGGGAAGGCGTTGCCGTCGATGCCACCCGCGAGCGCGGTGGCGACGAAGGCGGATCCGCTGACGAGCGCTGTGCCGCCAGTGCCGCCGGTCTTGACGCCGAAGAGGTCGTCACCCCCGGCCAGCGCGGCCACGAGCGTCTCGAAGTTGGCGACGGTGGTGACGCCGGCCTCGAAGTGGAAGACGAAGGCGGTTCCGCTGCGCAGGAGAGTGCCGGTGCCAGAGCCGTCCGCCGTCGCGGCGAGCGTGATGGAGTTTCCCGCCGCCCCCGCCGTCGTCGCGTCGATGACGGTGTCGAGCTTGCCGTCACCGAGCCCCGCCAGCTCCTTCTCGGCCTTGACGCTGGCGGTGTTGCCCGCGAAGTTGGCGTGGACGTTGTTGGCGCCCTTGGCGGCCGGGTTCTCGACGAAGAAGGCCCGCGCCGCCGCCGCCAACTGAGACGACATGGCGTCCAGCTTGGTGTAGTGGGCGGCGCTCATGGCGCCCGCGTAGGCGGCGCTGGCGGGCTGGAGGTTCAGGGCCTGCGCGGTCAACGTCGCGCCGTTCGCGTTGGCGGTTGACCCCATGGCGGCCAACGTGACGTCGCCCGTGTTCGAGCCGGTGTGGGTGCCCGTGACGGCGTCGAGCTTCGACTTGTCGGACGCCGTCATGACACCGGGCTGGTCGGCGCTGGCGGGCTGGAGGGTGAGCTGCTGGCCCGTCAGGCTGGCGCCGTTGGCGTTGGGGACCGCCCCAACAGCCGCGAGGGTGACGTCTGCGGTGTTGCCGTTAACGTGAAACATGGGTTCTCCGTGCCACCCTCGCGGCGGCGGTTGGGGCTACTTGTTCTGATGCTTCGGCTTCGTGTTGTCCTTGGGGGCGACGACCGACAACGCCTCCGGGGAGAGCGTCGAGGCCAACTGCTCGACGGCTGAGTCGCGGCGGCGCTCGCGCAGCTCCGACGACAGTTCGAGGACCTGCCGCTTGAGCGTCTCCAGCTCATCCTGGCTGCGGTTGAGCTCGGTCCGAAGCTCTGCCGTCGGTGCGTACCCTTGCATGGACTTGACGTAGTCGGCCGCGCGGGTTCGCTCGCGCAAGGAACCCGCCCCCATCTTCTGGAGGTTGCCGTCACTCATGGATGCCAGCTGCTCGACCGTCTTGACGCCGACGAACGCGTACTCCTCGGCCCGGTCGGGAGGGACTCCGCCCCAGGCGGTCAGCAGCGTCCCAGAGGCCTCGTCCTGGTTCTTGTCGGCCCGGAAGGCCGCGTACTGCTTCGCGTACCGCTCCTTGTCGATGGCGGTCGCGGGGCGGTCGATGATGTTGGTCTTGTCGCCCGGCACCTGGATGGTGCAGTACTCGGTGGAGCGGAAGATGGGTCGGCCGGCCGCCGGAACCCGAAGCGACTTGCTGCCGTCGTTGGCGTGGACAATCTCGCCGCCGCGGGCCAGCACGGCGTCGACGTACTCCTGCGAGCGACCGGCCATCGGCGTGATGCCGCCGTTGGTCGCCAGCTCGTCCATCTCGGGGCGGGCGTAGAAGCGGACCCGGTTGTACTCGTAGCCGGTTGAGCGGTTCTGCTGCTTCGACTGCGCAATCTGCATGAAGCCTGCGTCGTCCATCGTCTGCATGGCTGCCTTCCTGGGTGCCTGGGCGGGTGGAAAACCACGGGGCCGCCCCCACCCAGGGAAGGGCGGCCCCGCTTGCTACTAGGCGCTGTCGTCGGTGTCGGCGACTTGCGGGTGGTCGAGCACCACCACCGCGAAGCCCGTGTCGGCCGCGGTGACGCACCGGGCTCCCAGGACGTAGTCGCCCGCCACCACCGTCTCGTCCACCGTTCCGGCCGTGGCGGTCAGGTAGGGCTGCTTGTTGTCGGAGAGGGTCCCGGCCGCCACGATGGCGTTGCCGGTCACCTGATACCAGCCGTAGCTCGATGCCGGGCAAGCCGACATCGCCACCCCGCAGGGGCCGACGGAACGCGCCAGTGCCCTGAGGGTGATGTCGCCGTCGAAGACGACCAGGTCGCCAACCGCCGTGGAGGCGACGCCTCCCGCGTAGCGGAACTCCGCTTCTCCTCGTGCCTGGCTGCTCGTGTCTCGACACCGAACCGTGTGGCCGATGGGGTGATGCTTGGTCGTCGAGGTCGCGTCGATGGCCTGGTTCAAGCCAATCTGCGAAATCGCCGCCCACGTTGAAGCCGTTGGGGCTGCCATGTTGGGGGTTCCCTTTCAGCCGCTAGCTGTTGTTGGTGTCGGCGCAGTTGGGGTGGTTGATGACGGCCGTGATGAAGCCCGTGTCGGTCGCCGAGGTGCTGCGGGCGCCGTGAATCATGTCGCCCGTCACGACCGCGTCGTCGACGCTGCCGGCCGTGCCGCACGTGTAGAGCTGCGCGTTGTCGGCGATGGAGACGACGGCCTTGATTTTGGCGTTGCCCGCCACCTGGAACCAGCCGTACTCGCTGACCTCGACGGCCGACATGGCGATGCCGACCGGCCCCACCGAGCGGGTGGTGGCCAAGAGGACGATGTCGCCGTCGAAGCAGACGACGCTTCCTTCGAGGCACGAGCCGATGCCGCCCCGGTACTCGAATTCGGCCTCGCCGCGGGCCTGCGTCGAGGTGTCGCGGCACTTGACCCGGTGGCCAATCTTGTACTTCTGGGTCGTGCTGTTCTCGTTGATGGCCTGGGCGAGTCCCATTTCGCTGATGGGCGCCCAGGTGGAAGAGGTGATTGCCATTTCGGTTTCTCCGTGAAGGTTTGGGTTTGGGGTGGAGCGAGTCGGCGCCCGCCCGAAGGCGAGCGCCGCTTCGCTGGTTGATTACGCGCCAGTGATTCGCGCGTGGTAGCGGCCGCCCGAGCAGGTGAACGCGCCGGCCCAGCCGAGGATGCTGGCCTCAGCGTCCTGGTTGAACGCGCTGCGCTTGCCGGGGTTCAGCGCCACCATGTCCTTGCCGCGCACCGGCCGGAAGTGGAGGTACTTAGTGTTGAGCATGTAGCAGTTGGTCGCCGTCGCGGCCCCGCCGACTCCGCCGTCCAGGAAGACGTCGGCCTGCATGAACCGCTGGGTCTCGAAGCCCAGTTTGGCCATGTCGGGGTTGGTGAACCGCTGGATGTTCTGGAGGCTGCCCATCCAGAAGCCCCAGAAGGTGTTGCCCATCAGGATGACGTCGGGGTGGTCGGTGCCGCGAACCACCTGACCCCAGACGGTGTTCATCTGGGTCTGGACGTTCGCGAGCGTGGTCGCCTCCGTCTTCACGATGGACTTCCAGAAGGCGTTCGCGGCCGTCGCGCGGTTGATGCCGCCGTACGTGCCGGTCGCCGGGTTGGCGGGAACGGCGGCGTCGAGCCCGACAATCTGCTTGCCGTTGCTGCCCGTGCCGTCGCTGTACATGCCGACGCTGATGTCGTTCGCCATCGTCGCCTCTCCGACGGCGATTCGGCCGGCGACGAGGTCGATGATCTGGTTCTTCCCGGAGTTCTGGATGAGCTCCAGGCCCGAGACGATGACCGGCACGGCGTACTGCTTGATCTCGAATTCGGCCGCGCTGATGACCTCCTGCGCCCCGACCGTCAGGACGTCGTAGCCGGAGTACCAGTCGCCGTTGCCGTTCTCGGCGTACGAAATCTCTTCGTAGATGAGGCGCCCGCCGTCGAAGGGATGAACCTTCCCCTTCTTCGAGAGGACCGCGAGGATTGCGTTGTTGTTCCGAACGGAGTCGGCGATTTCGCCGCAGCGCTCTTCGATGGACGTGGCGATGAGGTCTGAAACGTTGGGGAAAGACATGGTTGGGGTCCGCTCGCTTCGGTGCCGGTCGCGGAACTTCTGCGCGTTGACGGCCCTACGCCGTTCGCCCGCGCCCCGTCCGCGAGGAGGGGCTCTTCCGAAGCGAGTTGGCCGACCGTGGCTCTCGCGTGCTGCCCTGCGTACCGCCCTATCTGCTGCCGCCCGCCAATCGGTCAAACACTGACTCGACGGTCGACCGCATGTCCTTGGGCCGGGGCGCGGAATCCACGCTGGCCGGCTGTGTCCGCACCGTGGAGGCTGCCGCTCTCGCCCGCCGCGTTGACGCCTGCGCGTTCGCTGCCGACTTCGCCGCCTCACGCTGCTTGAGGACTTCGGCTATGTCTGGGTGAAGTGCGACGGCCCGAGTATAGGCGTCCTCGTCGGTGAGTGTCACGCCCCGGCGCTTCGATGCCTCCTGCAACACCGCCATGTCGGTCGAGACGTCGGCGAAGAACTCGTGCCGGTCCGCGAACGCTTCGAGCTCCCGGGAGCGCGTCTGCTCGGCCGTCGCGGCTCGCTCGCGGCGCGTCGTCTCAAGGGTGGCCATCAGCTGGTCAAAGCGCGGGTCGCGGAACTGGCTCGGGTCGGCCGTGGGGGCGGTGGGGCGCTGTTGTTCTCCGCCCAGCGCGGCCGTCAACGCCCGGTCGAGCGCCTCGACGGAGACGGCCCCCGACGTGACGAGCCCGACGGCGAGCTGGTCGGCCGGAACGCCGTAGGAGCGGACGAGGTTCGTCAGGATGGCGACCCGGTGGGGCGTCGGGGCGGTCCGCATCGCCGCCGCCATCGTCAGGAGGTTGCCGACCGCCTGGAGCGGCTGCCCGCCCTCCGCCCGAATCATCGCCTCGAAGGGGCCGACGACGGCCTGGAAGTCGGAGGCGAGTTTCTTGGCGCCGGCAGACTCCTGCATGACCTGCCGAACCTCGCGGTCGACCCGCGCCACCTCGGCCTGGACCTCCGGCGGCACCTTCGCCCACGCCTCGCGGGCGGCGGGCTTCCATGACTGCGGGGCCTTGGTCTCGGCGGGCTTCGGGGGCTCGGCCGCGGCTTCCGCTACGTCGGTCGGGGCTTCGGCCGGCGGGCTCTCGGTCGCGGGGGCCGCCTTGGCTTTCGGTTCGGGCTTGACCTGCCGACCCTTGAAGCGGCCCTTGCCGTCCCGGCCGTGCTCTGTCGCGTCGGACCGAGGAGACTCAGCAGCTTCCGCAGAAGCTGCTGGGGGGACAGCCTTCTCCCCGCCAGCGCTCGCGCCCGAATCTGCACCGGCCTCACCAGCCACCGCAGGCTCGGCGACGTCTCCGGCCGCCGCGGGAGTCTCGGGTGCTTCCGCGCCATCGCCGCCTCCGTCGAGCTTCGCGAACGCTGCCTCTACCGCCTCTCGGGTGCCCATGGGTGTCCTTTCGGCTATCGCCGCTTGCTCTCAAGCTTGTAGGCGGCACGCGCTACCGCTTCTCGTCGGTGGGCCGTGTCGGGGAAGTCGCCGCGCCTCGCCCGCTCGCGCGTCTCGGCCGCCCGGGCCCACTCACCGGCGAAGTCGGACGCCATCGTGAGGCCGTTCTGTCGCTGGTACTCGCGGTGGCGCTTCCGGGTGCTCAGGTCCTCGCCGGCCGGGCCCGTGCAGTGGCCAAAGATGACCTCTTCGGTGGCGACGGGTGCGTGCCTCGGGGCGTCGGTCCAGTCTTCTCCAATCTCGACCAATTGCTTTGATTCGAGATCGTATCGGTAGCGACGCCTAGTCATGACACCCCTCCTGCCTGCAAATTCCAACGGAACGTCTTGGGTCTGTCAGCCGCACATGGCGAAGCGCCGGCGGCGTGAAAATGGCTCTCTCTGGAGACCATCCGCGCGTGAGCCTGCCGCAGATAGTGACGCGCGAAATGCCAGAACGGGCCTCCCATGTGGCGACGGGCAACCGCTCTCCGCGCGCTTCAATCCAAATCGCGTTTCGGGGCGGACCCAGCCTCACTGGGGGGGCGCGGTTCCGTGCCTGCTCGGCAAAGGTGGCCCAACGGCAGTTGCCGGACTCGTAATTACCATCGTTGTCTATGCGCTCCAGACATCTGCCGATGGGGCGCTCGCCCATGTCCTTGAGGAAGTTTTCGAATGCGCGCCAACGCTCACACACACGAATGCCGCGCCCGCCGTACCGGCTCCAGGCCACGTGCGTCTTGCGGCGACACCTGTCGAGCGCCGCCGACCAACTGTAATACGTAGGCGAACGGTACCGGCCGCTCATTCGATACCGTCCAGTGTCGCAGTCCAGTACGACGGAAGTTCCGTCGTCGGCAACGGCCCAACAGTCAAATCCGGCGCCATGCGCTCGAGCGCCCGCTCAACCTCGCTCGGGCTGCCGCGCAACGTCAGCGGCTCGCCCCGGTAGAGCACGAGGCCGTGGCCGCTCACGAAGCCGGGCCACCGAGGGTGCTTGCGCCAGTCGGTCACGGTCCCCACCTCGCCGCTCCGTCGGTCTTGAGCAGGTGGCAGACCATCCCGTCCAGCGCCAAGTAGCCGGCGAAGACGCCAAGGCACGTCCAGCCCCCGAACAGCCACAGCAGCCCGCCAGGGAGCCCCCACAGCACCGCGAAGATGAAGACGACGGCGAGCGCGTGCCTCACGGCAGCCACCTCGGGCACGGACCGCAGTTGATGCCCGAGTCGGGCGCGCAGACGAAGACGCCGCAGCCCGCATCTATCGGTCGGCACGACTCGCAGCACGTCGTCGGCTCGGGAGGGGTGGGGCAGAGCGGGGCGCGGGCACAGGACTGCGCCAAGGCCAACAGGAGAACAACGAGCGCCGTGGCGGCACGGACGAGGCTCCTCACAACCCACCCCCGGCCGGCCCTCGCACCAGCGGCAGCACCGGCCCCGGCCCCGGCTGGGGCGCCATGGCGCGCGATGCCTGGGTCAGTTGCTGGCTGGCGGCGCGTTCGCGAAGATTCCAAGTCGCCTGGCTCTGCTGCTTCGCGTCCTCCGCCTGAGCGTCGGCCTGGGAGCGCGCGAGGTCGGCCTGGAGCTCCGCCTGAATCTTGGCCATCTCGATGCGGCCCTTGGCCTCGATGGCGGCCAGCTTCGGATCCGGGGGCGCCGCCGCGGGGCCCGCCTCCTGCGCCTTGGCGGCGGCTTGCTCGGCAAGCGCGATGGCCCGGTCCAGCACGCCCTCGATGGTGCTGGAGCCCCTCAAGCCAGCCACCATCCACTGGAGAATCTCCAGCAGCATCGGCGCCGCGCCCGGGACTTGCCGGAACAGCGGCTCGACGGCCCCGAGGTACTGACTGATGGCGGTGACCAGCTCCGAGCGCTCCTGCCGCAGCGCCACGAAGTCGGTCATCGAGACCGCCTCGGGCTTCACCTCGATGCGGTACTGGACCAGGTCGCTCTTGAGTAACTGCGCGGCCTCCTGGGCGACCGCCCGGTCGGCCTCCGGCATGAAGGCGACGTTGGCGCGGGCCAGGATGGTTTCGACGTCGAAGTGCTTCGAGACGATTTCGGCTCGGAGCTTCTGGGCGTCGGTGGCGTAGCGGGCGAACTCGTCTTGGGCGCGCTGCATCCGAATGCTGCCGAACTTGGCCTTTAGGCCCTGCTCGGTGGCGGTGGCGCCCGGCACGCTCGCCTGGCCGCGCAGGATGTCGCCCATGCCGGTCAACTGGTACAACTCATCGACCAACTCGCGCCGGTAGTCGCGCAGGACGGCCAGCGCGCTCACGACCTGCTCCAGCGGAAACCAATCGACGCACCCGGCGATGCCGCCCTTCTCGGCCAGCAGCTGCCACTTGTCGGACGGATAGAGCTTGTTGCCAGTCGTGCCGTCGAGCAGCTTCGCCACCTCGGAACCGGCCTGCTTGTCGTACAGGCCCGTCACTCGGATGGCCTCTTCGAGCGTCACGATGCGGGTCGAGACGTCGTCAATCTCCCGGTAGAGGTCCCGGTGAATCTTCCGGTCGGGCCGCGGCACCAGCTTCGAGTTGGTGGCGTTGCGGATGATGGGGCGCGGGCAGGGGAAAAAGCCTTCGAGCCCTAGTGGGTCCTTGCCGGTCGGGTTGTCGACCGGGAACAGGACCTGCTTGTGGCCGGCGAACCACCAGAAGACCCTCCGGGACTCGCCGTCCCAAATCTCCCAGCCCTCCGCCCGGTCCCACGGCGATGCCTTTTTGGGGTCATCGTCGAGGGCGCCCTGCTTGACGTCGAGCGGCAGACGGGCGCCCGGCTCTTCGCCGAACATCTCGACGAGCTTCTTGCGCGGCAGCTCGGCCCGGAACGCCACCCACCGGACCTCCTGCCAGACCCGCGAGACGCTCCACAGCATGTCCCGCCAGTGGACATAATCGGTCTCGGCGTCCTCCCAGACCTTGCGCTCACAGCACGGCACCGCCGGGGCCAGCATGGCGCCCGTCGTCGGGTCCATCATGGCGGGCCGCTCCGGCACCGTCTCCCACCGGACGTCGTACCGCAGCCGCATCGACGCGAAGCCCGCCAGCAGCATGTCGAGCAGGTTGAGCCGCAGCGTGTCGGCGAAGTTGTCGCCGTCGCGCTCGATGTCTTGGTTGAGGAGCCGCTGCAGCGCCTCGCCGGCGACCCGCGCCCGGTCGTCGGCCGAGTCGGCGAAGCGTCGCGAGACGTTCGTCTTCGGGAGCTGCCCGTACAGCATCGCGTCCTGCACCTGAACGTTGCTGGTGAAGTAGGCGCGGTGCCGCTGGCCGTCCCGTTTGGCGTCGTACTCGGACAGGTAGTCGGCCTCAATCTCGACCACGTCCTTGTGCCAGTCGTCGAGGCGTTTCTTTGCGGCGTCCAGTTCGGTCGTCCATCGCTTGTGCCACTCGGCGGGCGTCAGGTCCGGCGCGCCCTGCTCGATGCGTTGTTCCTGCGGGAGTGCGGTGGGTTCATCGGCCATGTGGAGCCTCGACGGTGCTTGAATCGACGATGATCGGGACACCGCAGAGGCTCAGGGCCTCGAAGCCGCGGGGCTCGAGCGGAATGACGACGCGCAGGACCCGCGTCTCGGCTGGCGCCAGGAGACCGGCGAGCAGGCCCCAGACGCCGCCGCGGTCCGCCATCGTCTGCTTGGCGTGGTCCCACCAGGTGAGCGGGACGCGCTCGCTCCGCTCCGTGGGCTTGGGCGCCGGCACGCGGGACATGTCGGCCAGCTCGTCGCGGACCTTCGCCCAGACAAACATGGGCACCGCGACGGCGTCCGGGAGCCGCCCCGTCCGCTCGCTTTCCGCACTGAGCTCGTCGAGCAGCTCGGCGATGTTCGTCGACGCCGCACGGAGGACGCTCGCCGGCTTGTGCGCCTCGTCAAGCATGGGTGCTCCTCTTGGACCGCTTGCGCTTCGGCGCGCTCACCCAGCGGCCACGGCGTGCCTCTTTCTCGAAGACCTTCCGGGCGGCGGCAATCTCCGCATCGCGGGCGGTGTCGTGGCGCACGGAAATCTCGCTCACCGTGACGCAGTGGTGCCAGTGCCGCTCTGCTTCTGCCGGCGTCTGGACTCCGAGGCCGCGTTCGCCGCAGGCCGTGCAACACCAGGTGTTGAAGCCGTGCGTTGCTGGGTTGTCTGTGGGTCGAGCCGTCTGGGAGTCGAACCCAGCGCCGGCGGCTTTGGAGACCGCCCCGTGCCCGGCACGTCCGGCCCGTGACTTACGCATTGACGCCACCCGAACCGTTCGCTTCGCCTTCGAACTGAAGTCCGCTTGGGTTTACCGTCAGACCGCCTTCGCGCTGAAGGCTCGCAAACAGCCCGTGCCCGCCGGCGCAAAAACCATGGACGGTCTGTCCCTCAACGCCGTCCAGGTTCAATTCGTAGTCCGGCGCAACGTCGATGAAGCCGGCGCCGCATAGCGGGCAGTGGATGTCGCCAGCCTTAACGGTTTCAGTGGTAGCGCCAGGCCTGGGCGCCAACACGTCGGCCCGCGAGCTCGGGTTCACTTCGCCCACTCCTTCGCCAGCCACAGGTTGTGAGCGAGTCGCGCAGCCCGCTTGATTGACTCTCGGAGCGGGCGCTTCTCGTCGCCCTTGAGTGTTGGGCAATCGTGGGTGCGGACGTGCCCGGAGCGGTCGTTACGGCAACCACACTTGTCATCGACACCCATAAACGTCGAGTACGGCGGAATCGGCACCACCCGAACGCCCGACGGCGCAAACGATACCGGCTCGTTCAGCATCAGTTCAGTGCCCATGTCGCCTCACGGTCTGCGGTCCTCGGGGGCCAATCTGTCGAATCAACTCCGGCGGCGCCTCGACCAGCCGTTGCCGATGCGCCGGGCACCGAGAACCGAACGGCGCCATCGGGGCGTTCTTGGCGACCGTCACCTGCCAGGCGGTGTCTTTGACGCGGAAGATGAACGTCCCGGCGGCCGTCAACGCCAGCTCCGCCGGTTGCGTCTCGGTGCAGCCGTCGATGTCGCACGTCATCCGGGCCGGCAGGTCTACGAGGAGCATCAAATCCTCCGGGTGTCTCGTTGGGGCGCAGTCTCCCACAGCTCGTCTAGCGAGAAGCTGTTGAGGTCGCGGGCGAGCGGCTTGGCTGCCGGCTCGTCTGGACGGGCCAGAAGCTCCGCCGTTCTCACCACACAGGCCGTGGTTCGCCATGCGTCGGCCGTGTGGCTGCTCCAGTCGTGAACCGGCTTCTTCGAGTACGTCTTGCGGTCCTCGCTGAACTCGTAGCGGTACGCCTTGAGGGCTTCGAGGCCGGCGGCGCAGCGCGAATGGAAGCGCGTCTCCCGCTGGAGCAGCCACCGCGCGGCCTGGATGCCGTCGAGCAGGGAGAGCGAGGGGGCGATCGCCACCGACCCGCGACCGTAGCGAAGCTCGAATTGCTCCTGGATGCTGGCGCCCGTCAGGAGCGTGTGCGCCCTCGCGTCGTGCGGCAGCCAGTGCTTCGCGTAGCGGTAGCCGGACTCGGCGGCGCGCCGGTCAAGCTCGTCGAAGTAGTGGGAGAGCGGCCGCCCCTGGTTCTCGTAGTGGTCCAGGACGTCGATGCCGTTCGGGGTTGGCCGCCAGAACCAGATGCCGGTCGCGTCCGTGAAGCCCAGGTCCCATGACGTGTAGACGGGCCGGCCGTTGTGCGAAAACTCGGCGACCGCGCCGCGCCGCTCCAGCGCTTCGAGCAGGTCGCCCCAGACAGAGCCGACGAGAGCGGCCGTCCAGTCGCACAAGTACTCCTGGCGGATGAGTTCCTCGGGCATCCCCGACGCCCGCTCTTCGGCCAGCGTCTTCTCGGGGTCGTAGGCGCGGGTGTCGACGAGCGTCCGTAACTCGCAGAACCACGACGGGTCTTTGAGCGCCGCGTCGTAGAGCTTCTTGGCGTGGTTGGTTCCCCGCGGGGTCGTGATGAACGCCGCCCATCCGTCGTTCTCGCGAAGCATCGGCCGCACGAGGTCCCACGTGCGAGGCTTGGCGAGCGCGTACTCCGAAAAGACGACACCCACCGGACCGGCGCCCACGACCTCCATTTTGTCACTGCCTATGAGGCGCCAAATGGAGCCACACTTGAGCTCCACCACCATCTCGGCGTTAGGCAGAAACGCCTTCGGGGCCTTGCGGATGGAGGCCGGGAAGACGTTCTCCATCGTCCGAATGCCGTCCTTACGGAATCCTTCCCAGATGGCCTTGCGGCCCTGTGCGGACGTCGGGAAAACGTGCCAGTAGGCTCCGCGCCGCTCGTGCATTGCTTTGCAGGTCTGGTGTAGGGCCGTCAGGTCCTTTCCGCCGCGGCGATGCACGACCCACATCGCGCGCTTGCCGCCATTGTCCAGGTAGCGCATGAAGCGCGCCTGATATGGCCTCGGCGTGAAGTCGTTCGGAATGACGACTCGGGGCATCGCGACCACCAGGACAAGCAAGAGGGCCGTCATTCGCCGCCCTCGGGCGCCAGCTTCCGCACCTCGACGACGAGGGGGCCGCCATCAGGGCCGGTCACTTCTCGACGCTCGACAAGGAGCCCTAGGTGCTTGGCGAGCGTCGTCAGCGCCTCGGGCTTGCTCCAGAGCTTCAGCTTGCGGACGGTGCCGGTGGGCGCTCGGCCGCCGTCTCCGTCGTCGCCCCAAAGCTCTTCGTTGTCGACGCTGGCGACGGCGCGGGCGATGTCGTCGGGGAGCTCGTGGATGGACCGGAGCCGGCCGCTCGGGTCGAACGCCTGCCGGATGTCCGAGAGGCCGATGCGCGCCAGTTCGCGCAGCACGTCGTCGGCCTTCACCTCGACGCGGGCGGCTCGGCGCGCCAGGGCCTCGCCAATGGCTTGACCCACGGCAGCATTCGTCAACAGCCGTGAGCCCTGTACTTTGGCGGTTTTCGGCGAGTAGCCGGCGCGGATCGCCGCCTGTGTCGCGTTCAGGTCGAGCAGATACTCCGCCACAAAGCGGCTGTGCTTTGCAGAGAGTGTCTTCTCGGCCGCCGGCCTGGGTGCCTGCTTAGCCATCGCGGGCGAGTTTCGGCCCGAGTTGTCACTTTGTGACTTTGTCGGCCAGTGCCCTTGCGTACCGGACGGCCGCCACCCTCGCGTTATGGCTCGCCCGCCGAAACTCCTCCCGGTCCTCCGCCGAGGCGTCCGCGTAGGCCAGCATCGCGTCCGCCAGCGCCTCCCAGCCGGAGCGGCCCCAGCGACGCAGCGGCACGTCGACCGGAAGCCCACACCGCTTCCGCCGGTAGTGGCCGCGGCAGAGGCTGCCGCAGTAGACCCTCCGGCCACACCCAGCCGCGTCGCACCGGGCGCCGTCTGGGGCTCCGGGCGCGCGACTCACTCGGTCGCCCCTGTTGGCCCGTGGGTGCCCGGCAGGCGCGTCATGTCGCTCGACCCCGGGCCAACTCCGTTCTCGCTCCTGTGCGCGCCCGTGCCGTCGCCGTACCGATTCCCCCGCGCCCACCGAGACCCGCTCAGCATCAGGTCCAGCGTCTCGGCCGCCGCCGCGACCAGGTCGCCCACCTGTTGGCCTCCGACTTCGTTCTGCAGTCGGTCGCGGATGTCCCGCTCGAGCGTCAGCAGGACGCCCGCCGCAATCGTCCTCGGGGTGCTGCGGTAGACGCGGGTCATGCGCCGGCCCTCTCGGCGCAGATCCGCCGATGCGGAGCGAACGCCGGGGCCGAGCAGTCTCGGCACCGAGAATTCAGCCGAGCCAATTCCTGGCGACGCTTCGCCCGGGCGTTCGCGTGGTCGAGGATGCAGCGCGGTGCGCCGCAGGTCGTCCGGGGTCTGCCGGCGTGAGGGTGTTGCGCCACCTCGCCGCCGCAATACCTGCAGTGCACCGCGCGACCCCAGGCGTCCGTCGAGTTCACTTCCACCCCCGCCAGCCGTCGAGCACACAGAACAGCAGCGCCAGCAGGGCGATGACCGCGCCGGCCGCCAGCGCGTCGAGAAACGGGGTCGGGGCGGGGTAGAGCGGCGGGGTCATGGGAGTTCCCCGGCGTACCAGGCGTCAAGGATGCACTCCGCCACCAACAACACAGTCTCGCCCATTTCCGGCGTCGGCGGGTGGCCGTTGATGCCCCAGCGTTCCCATGGCCCGAGGTAGGCGAACGCATCAAGCACGTCGACCGCGCTCCCGAACTGGCCGAAAGAGAGGCTCGTTAGTTTTCGGCCGGTCGCCAGGTGCGTGACCCCGTAATGCGCCCCGCACCCTACGCCCGCGGTGATGCCCAACCCGTTCGCTTCGCGCCAGAGCGTCGTCAGCCGGGGCCCGTCGACGGTGGCGACGCGAATCTGCCTCGGGAGTTTCGTGGTGCTCATGCGGCACCGTTGGCGCCGGCTCGACGCTTCATGTTGGGCCATCGCTTCACCTCGGCGCCCAGCCAGATAAACTGGCGTCCGTTTCCCTCGGCCTTGTCGACGCGCTCCACACAGCGCGCGGAGCAGGCGTGGAACACAAAGCCGAGCGCCTGCCGCCAGTGGCGGGGCGTGGCTGGCTCGGCCCACTCGCCATGTCCGAGCCAGGCCTCCTTGCCGCACCCATCGCAGCGCCAGAGGTGTTGCGTCCGAACACAGCTCATGTCCGCGCTCCGTCGCAACCCAGCAGTTCCACCTCGACCGCGTGTTCGCGCACTCCACCGCGTCGCTCCCTGTAGACCCACGCCACCCTCGGGTCCCGGTCGTCGATTCGCAGGATGGCGGCGAGCTCGTCGCGGTGCGCCTTCATCGACCCCGGGAGGTTGTCGCCCGGGTCGAGAGCCCGCGGCGACACCCGCGTCAGCGTCACGACGAGCGGGAACGCCGGAAGGTCGTACTTTGCCTTGCGCCAACTCCACGCGCACCGCACCGCCAACCTCTGCGCTTTGACCCGCTTCGCCCTCGCCGCCCAGTGCTCGCGAAGGTTCGCGGCCGACGGGAGGGGCTTCGGTAGCTCGATACGGAACTTCATCGCCTCGCCTCCACGCACTGTCGGCACACCCGCAGCGTCCGGTCGCCGAGCCCGACGCCGAGCGCCGTCTGCTCGTGCCCGCACTCCAGCGTCTCGAAGGTGCAGGGCGCGCCCGTGGCTGGGCTTCGGTCCCGGCGCTTCGACACGACCGCCCGACAGCAGCCGTCCCAGTAGCGGCGGTGGGTCATGGCCTGACCTCGACGGTTCCGCCGTTGGCGCGCTGGACGAGCGCGGAGATCTCCTCCCGCAGCCGTCGCCACGCCTCCGAAACCTCGGCGTCCAGCGCCTTGGCGATCGCGTCGGCCGAGTTCGCGGCCGCCCGAACGTCGGCGTCCGCCACCACCTCGAACGCTGGGCGACCAAGCGCCACCCGGGCGTCAACGAGGGTCGTGTACGCCGAGAGCGCCTCCTGTTGCCGGAGCAAGCGCGGCCGCACCTCTACGCTGCAGGTCCGCTGGTAGAGCTCGAACGCCTTGGGTCCGAGCCCGTGTCCAATGGCGTCCGCGTGCCGTATTGCCTCGATGGCCAGCATTTCGTTCTCCTCGGTCATGGGTCCTGCCAGTCGGGCGGAGACGGGTTGGGCGATCCGCTGTCCACCATCGCCGCGAAGGGCACGAGCGAGAGTTCGACGTCCTGCCCGCTCTTGCCGTTCGTCTGTTTCAGCACCGTCACCCGTAGCGACCCATCGCTCGGCTTCGACAGCCCAAGGGCCACGCGCGACATGCGCTCTGGTGCGGAGCTGTTCGCGAAGTCCGTCAGGCACGGCGCGTCTTCGACGCCGAGTCCCTGGCGCCGTCGAACGTGCGAGGCCACGACCACCGGGACGCAGTGCCGTTTGGCGACGTCGCGGAGCAACTGCAGCGCCTCGGCTATGTCGAGGTCGTAGCGCTCTGTCCGCTCCAGCCGGAGCTCGCCCAGGTGGTCGACGAGGATCGCCCTGCAGCCGAAGTTCAGAATCATGTCCGAGGCCGCGGCCGCCACCTCTTTCGCCGTCAGCCCTTGGCGGTCGTCGATGACGACGTGCCGCAGCGCCTCGTAGACGGACGGCCCGGCCGCCTCGGTCCGGTCGCGCTGCTGGTCGGTGAGCGGTCGCGTCGCCAGCAGAAAGAGCGGCACCCGGGACGCCAGCGAGAGCCAGCGCCGCGCCACCCAGGTCCGCTCATCTTCGAGCGAGAAGAAACCCACCCGACGACCAGGCCCCGCGACGTTGCGGAGGATGGTGGCCAAAAGGGCGCTCTTTCCGACTCCCGGCAGCGCCCCCACGAGCGTCAGCACTGACGGCTGCAGTCCCCCAATCGCCTCGTCGAGCGCGTGAATGCCCGTCGGAATAACGAGCTCGCGCCGCCCCTTCTGGGCCGCGTCGAGCATCTCGCCCAGCCGCAGCACGTCACCCTCGGACGTGGCTAGCTCGCGCCCGCGGTTCGTGAGCCCGCTCCACGCCTCAGCCCCAAGCGCCAGCACGTCGGCGGGCGAAAGCTCCGGGTCCTGCACCCGCTTCGCCACGCCCCGAAGAGTCTCGATGGCGCGGCGCCGCAGCGAGGCGTCCCGGACAAGACGCGCGTGTTCGGCGACGGCCCCGCCGGGCCTCGGCTCCATGAGCAGCGCCGCCAGCCAAGCACGGCCGCCCGCGGCCTTGACGGGTGACGACGGGGTGAGCGCGGCCTCTAGGGCGAAGAGTTCGAGCGGCACCCCGCGGGCCAGGAAGTCGGTCGCGGCCCGGTACACGTCGGCGTGCGCCGGAGCCGCAAAGTCCTCGGCGACGAGCCGACAGGACTCGACGAGCTGCAGCGCCTCCGCCGGCCGAACCGCCGAGACGGCCGCGAGGGCGTGGAGGACGCTGCGCTCGCTTTCTGGGTGCTCGAGTTTCATTCGACGACCTCGGGATAGAGTTCGGCCGTGGTTGGGTTGTGTTTGCCCCACTCGTCGCCCGGCGGAGCGCGAGGAGGGTCGGCCCCCTTCGCGTCGTACTTGCCCTCCAACACCCGCGAGGCCGAATCGGGCTGAAGCAGCCAGTCCGGCGACGCCCGCCAGCCCCGGTCGTTCTCGCCCCGGCAGAACGGCGAGGCCGAGATCCTCTCAATGACCTCCCGCCACTCGGCCAGCGGACGCTCGCCAAGCCGGACGCGGGCCTTCGCCTCTCGGGTCTTGCCCAGGTCGCGCCACCGCGGCAGGGACGGGTGGGCGAGCTCGTTCCAAGCCGTTTGCAGTTCGACGGGTTTCGGTCCGGGGGGTGAGGTTTCGGTTTCCGAAACCGACAGAGCTTTTGCTTTGACCGACTCCGCTACCGACTCCGCTACCGACTCCGCCGGAAGGGTCGACATGTCTCGCTGGTCAGGCAAACCTAGGTTTGCCTTTTCACGGCCGCCCTGATTCTCGGCAGATGCGTCGGGGGGCGCCGGAACCATGCTTTTGACCTCGCGCGGATGAGGCCGCTGGTACTTGGCAAATCCGGTCACCACTAGGCACCGCACGCCATCGACCTCGTACCGGCGCACCATGCCAAGGGCGACCAAGTCGTCGAGCATGGCGTCGACGTCGGCCCGGTCGACCGGCAGGAGCCTCAGTTTCAGGTCGCGCGGCCGGTCCAACAGTCGCCCTTCTCGGTCGGCCATGCACCAGAGCCCAGCAAACAAGAGCCGGTGCAGCGGCGACAGCGAGAGCAGGTCCGCGTCGGTGAAGAAGTCGGGGTGCAACATCCGCTGGCGAGCCACGGCCCCTCCTCAAAACTCCGCCTCCACCTCGGCCCAGCGCGAACTGGACCAAGGGAGGCGGGTGCTGCTCTAGACGGTGCAGCCGATTCGCGTCGGCCCGGAAGTGAACCACTGAAAGCGCGTTCCGTTGTGCGTCGATTCCTTGGGATTGTCAACGCAGCGAGCGACAAAGGCCGGAGTTGTTCTCATCGTCCCCTCGATGTCTGCTCCCAAAGCCCAGCCCGAACCGGCGCCGTCTTCGGCCGGAGCTGCTCGAACGCCGCCAGTTCGGCCTCGGCCCTGGTCCGGTTGCCCTCAAACTCGATGATGCCGGCGCGCTCTTCCCACGACTCGCGAAGGTCGGGGTCCCAGGATGCGACAAGGCGGTGGATTGTTTCGGGTGTCATTGGTGCGCCCCGTCGTCAATCGTCCTCGGCCCGCAAAGCGCGCGGCGCTCCTCTGCCGTCATCAGCGGGCCCTTGCCGGCGCAGAAGTCCGGCTCGCCCGCGTCGGGTTGGGGCGGGGGAGGGCAGCCGGTCAGCAGCGCCACCACCCCCAGCACGCACCCCCAGAGCAGCAGGGAGCCGACGAGAGCCAGGGCGAAGTTGTGGGGCGGGTGTCTCATGCGACCTCCGCCCGCGGACGCACCGTGCGGGCGATGGACAGGAGCAGGTCACGGAACGGCACGGGCGTTGCGAGCCGCTGACCGCGGCTGAGCCGCTGACAAATCCCCGTCCGGGTAGCGCGCCGTCGCTCCTCGGCCGAGTGAAAGCCGACGTCCATGCGCGCACGCTTCCCGCTGGGGCCCCACCGGAGAAGCGGCGGCGTCGCCCCGAAAACGTAGAGCCACGTCGCCTTGCGCGCCCGGTGCCCGTAGTGGCCCTGCTCGACGCAGCACGTCCACCCGCCCAGGAAGTCCGCGTTGACCCAACCGCCGTGCTTCGGCGGGGCGTTGAGCCCGAACGCACGCCAGGCCGAACTCGCCTCGGGGTGCTCAAGGACTCCACCCCACCGACGCACCGACGCAAGGGCAGACATGAAGCAGCCGCCGTCGGCGCCCTTCGTCCGACGCACCTTCGCGCTCGGACCGCCAAACCAATACCGACCCCAGCGCTCGCACGGCGGATGCGCCACGACAGGCCACGGCCCTGCGTAGAGCCTCGCGTCCCTCTCGACGTCCCACGGCTCGACGCCGGGCAAGTCCCAATAGCAGCCACCGCGCTGCACGAAGAGGGCGGCGATCACGCCCCCCGTCCTTTCGTCTCGAGCGCGCGGGAAAGGGCGGCGTTGATCGCCGCATTGAGCGCCACGCAATCGGGATCCGGGGACACAAACCGAAAGCACGCGAGGCCCGGGCACCAGCAGCGAAGATCTCCGCTAGCCACGTCGGCGACATTGACCGCCAACCGCGCCAGCTCATCCCGCTCCTTCAGCGCCGCCGCCAACTCCCGCCGAAGCGCCTCCTCGCGGGCGTCCACCTCGTCGCCGAGGCAGCCGGACTGGTGCGACAAATGGCCGCACTTGTCACCGGCGCAGGGAACAAGTCCGGGGAGGGGGTCGAGGTCGGTCATGCGTTCCTTTCCAGTTCAGCCCGAAGCCACTTCGACGAGAGCCCGACCCGAGCCGCGACGACCGAGAGCGGCGCAGGCTCGTGCACGAGGAGGTGCCGGGCTCGGGCGAGCTTGGCCTGGCGGGCGTTGGCCTTGAGGGTGGCGCGCTCCGAGAGCGCGGCCAGTCGTGCGGCGCGATGGTTGTCGGTCGGCATCCCGCTCCCAAAAACTCCCCGCCACGCAATCGGGCTGGCAGGCACCGAGAGGGGCGGGGTGGCTATCGCCATCTGAAAGAGGACAGTCGCTGCCAGGCAACCGAGGACGGCTTGTACGCCGGGTCGGGGGCGGAGTCAAGCGCCCGACGAACACCGCGACCACGGCCTAGGCCCGCTTGCCGCCATGGCGTCGCGGGCGAGTCGCGTTGAAGGCGTGCTTCGTCGCGACCGCGCCGTCCAGGTCGATTTCCAGCGCGCCGCACATGTCGGCGATTCGGATGACGGCGTCCGCGAGCTCCACCGGGAAGCCGAGCGGCTTACCGTTCGCGTCGATGAGCACGGCTTGCAGGTTGTGGCCCTCGCGGTACTCCTCCAGCGCCTCGGACAGCTCGGAGTGAACGAGCGCCAGTAGCTCACCCACGTTGCGCGGGCCGCCTTCGTACCAGCCCTTCGCGAGAGCCAGCGCGTGCGCCGCGTCTCGGAGTTCGTTTAAGGTCATGGCGCGTGCTCCTCGGTCTTCTCGGGGTCCTCGTCGGACCATCCACCCACCGCCGAATCCAGAAGCTTCTGCGCCGCCACCCGAACAAACGAACCGTCCTCCGACTGCGCCAGGTTCGCGAGGGCCTGCCGGTAGTAGGACGGTTTGAGCTCCACCCCCACGCCGCGCCGGCCGTTCACGCACGCCCCCCACACCTCAGAACCGACACCCATGAAAGGCGTGAAGACCGTCTCGCCGGGATTGCTCCAAAGGTGGACGCAGCGCTCGATGACGTCGAGCTGCAACGGGTGGACGTGCTTCTCGTCGTCGGGGTCCTTGCCGCCGACGAACGGCAGTACCCGGTCGAGCCGCACGTCGTCCCAGAACGCGCTCGCGTACTGCCGCCAGACCCACTGCGAGTAGCGGTTCTCGGTCTGCTTGCCGACGTGACCACAAAAGCGAAGCAGATGCGCCGGGACTTCGCGAGCCCCGACGTACTCCGTCAGCCCAATCGGATGCTCGATTGGCACCGGATTGCTGCCCGCGCGCCGGAAGAGCAGCAGGTAGTCGGCCGATGCGCACGAGCATCGGGCGGCGTCCTGCACGATGGTCCGGTGTTGGAGGTTCTTCTGCATGGTCCGCAGGTAGACCTGAAAGGGTTCCTTCCAGACCGAGTAGCGAGCCGTGTACTTCCAACCCTTGCTCTCGTGTAGTCGGATGATGTCGCCCGGAAAATCTCGCAGGTGGTCGCTCCCGCTGTTCCCGCTCGGCACGTCCATACAATGTACAGCCGTCATACGGCCCGGCATCGTGACGCGGTGAAGCTCCTCGACAAGGAACCCATACATCTCGAAGAACTGCTTGTAGTCGCGGCAGTTCGAGAAGTCCCGTTCGCTCGATGAGTAGTGGTAGAGGCCGGCGAACGGCGGCGAGTAGACCGACAGGTGGACTCGCCCCTCCGGCAGACGCTTCATCACCTCCATACAGTCGCCGTTATAGACGGCGTACTGGTCCGTCACTTTCTGGTCCATCACATCCATTGCGGCACCTCCGCGACCTTCGTGAATTCGCGTCCACTCGACAGGTTCAGTTCTTCGGTCATGTGTCTGGTCAGCTCTGCGAACATGCGCTCGGCCTGCTCGGCCTTTCGAGACAGGTTGTGGAGCACCCGCCCCTCTCCGTCCGACAGAACGTGGTCGACCACGACCGGCCGAGTCTGCCCGAACCTCCAGCAACGCCTCACCGACTGGTAGTGCTGCTCGAAGCTGTGCGAGGCGAACGCCGTCATGTGGGCGCAGTGCTGCCAATTGAGCCCCCAGGCACCGATGACCGGCTTCGTGATCAGCACGCGCGCCTCGCCGGAGGCAAACGCCAAAAGCTTCTCCTCTTTCGCGTCGTCCGCGTCCTTGCCGCTCACCTGCACGGCGTCGGGAACCAGTCGCTCCAGCAGGTCGCCCTCGGGATTCAAGTGGCACCACATAACGGCCGGCTGGCCGGTGTTCGCCACCAGGGCCGCCGCCATCTCACAACGCTCCGTGAGGGTCCGCCGTCGCTCCTCGCGCTCTTCTGCGAGCCCCACCGCCGGCACCGAGAACAGGAAACCCTCGCGCGGAGCCGACGCGGCGACGGTGTGCTCTCGCTCCAACAGAGGTGGGAGCCGGAACGGTCCGTCATCAAAGCCGAGGTCGCTAGGCTTGCGAAGACTGCGCGCCCAAGAGCAGACCCACCGCCAGAAGGGTTTCTCCGCGTGGCCCTTGAAACGCCACTCCGGCCCACCGCCCTGTCCGGTAGTGGCCGAGTTGTTCCGGTTGTTGCGGAAGAACCGGTTGAGCATGTCCATGTGACCCAGGCAGCCAAGGGCCTCCGAGGACGTGCCAAGCTCGACGAAGTCGTTCGGCGCCGCGGTCGCGGTCCCGAGCAACCGGTACGGGACCTTCCGCATGAATTCCGTCACAGCCCCACGAGTGGCTCCGTCGAAGCTCTTGAGGATGCTGCTCTCGTCGCAGACGACGCCACTGAATGCGGACGGGTCAAACCGGTGGAGCCGTTCGTAGTTGGTGACGACGATGCCGCGGACATTCTCTCCGTCCCTGGACCGGTGGCACTCGATGCCGAACTTGGCGCCCTCGCGCACCGTCTGCGTCGACACTCCAAGCGGAGTCAGGACCAGAACAGGCCGGCCGGTCTTGCGGAGCACGTTTTCCGCGAAGACGAGTTCCATCGGCGTCTTGCCCAAGCCGCAGTCGGCGAGTTCCGCCGCCCGCCCTTTACGGATCGCCCACTCGGTTAGGTGACGCTGGAAGTCGTAAAGGAACGGCGGCAACCACAGCGGCTCGAATCCACCGTCCGACGCCACCTGGGCCTTGCTGACGATGAACTCGGCGTAAGAGCCGCTCACCGACCACCCGCCTTGAGTTTGCCCGACCGAGCCACCGAGGCGTCCGAAATCAGCATCTCCAAGACGGCTGTTTGCGACAGCCCCGCCGCGAGCGCGACGGTCCTTAGATGCTCGGCGACCGGAACCGCGAGTCGCAACGCGACCATTCGACGGGGCACCTTCTCGACGGGTTGAATTTTCATTCCTCCTCTATATGCGAGTGGACCCACGCGCGCAAGCGTCGTCGCATGAATCGGTGCTTGACGACTCCGGCGGCCGGGCGTATGCTGTCTTTTGTCAGTCGCAGCATCGAGGGCGCGGCACGAAGTGGCGGGGCGGGCAGGGCGGGAGCGGGAAACCACGCTGAGCCCCACGACAGCAACGCGACGGACAGACAGGGGAGAAAACATGAGGACCGAGAAGCAGTATTTTGACGTCGGCGCGTACGAGCGCGACGAGGAGTTGCTAGAACGCCACGGCGGCGGCCTCGACACCAGGGCCGCCCGCGCAGCCATCGCCAAGACGGAGGCCCGGTGATGTCCACGCAACGAACCACCGTAACGCTGTCCCGACGGGGCGAGACCTACGAGGCCCACGTCGTCGGGGAGGTAGACGTAGACGGAGAGCAGTACGAGGTGGGCGACCTAGACCTTCGGGTCGAGTCGGTCGACTACTGCTACGCCAACGGGGAGCGGAGCCGGCTCCTCCAGTGGGAGCTGCGCAACGTCCTTCCGCTGCGGCCCGACGAGGAGGGCTCAGCCAGGGACCTCCTCATCGACGAGCAGCGGCAGGTGGACCTCGCCGAGGAGCGTGGGCAGGCCGGGCCCCACCGCTGCTCCCTCAACCGCCCCTGTCCCGAGCACGCAGGTCAGGCCGAGGACGAGTGGGAGCTACGACGCGAGTTGGCGCGAGATTCGAGGGACGACCGATGAGCGTCGACGGCATTCTTGGGGGTGGCGTCATCCAACGCGCGCTTCCGCCCGGTTGGCGTCATCGGCCACGGCTGACGGTGCGCACGGATGCCGGTGCTCTGTTGGGCGAGTCGCAGAGCTTCGCACGGGAGGACGGGCTATTCGTCATAGCCGCGCGCGAGGACCACGACGGGGAGGAGGTGCCGCACGTCTCCTGCTCCTTCCCCGACCGCCTGCCGAGTTGGGCAGACCTTAAGGCCGTGAAGGCGTTGTTCCTCGGCGACTGCTTCGCCGTGCAGATGCTCCCGCCCGAACGCGAGTACGTGAACCTCCATGAGTACGTGCTGCACTTATGGGCTCGGTCCGACGGGAGCGATCCGACGAAGGCTCGCGAGGCGCAGCCATGAGCGCCCTCGACGTGACGACGTGCCGGCGCTGCGAGGGGCGACTTTACGAGGGCGGAGCCATTGAGGACCTCGGCAAGGCGCCGCTTGACCTCCTCGGCCTCGACAGGGATGCGCTTTTCTGCGCCGCCCTCGACTGGCAGTTTGCCGCGCAGGGCCTCGCCCGCATCCTGGCCCGTCTCTGCCTCTGGTGCGAACAGGACCTGGTCGGCCAGCTCGCCGGGCTGTCGCTGGTGCGGCGATGACGGACAACGCCGACGACGCCGTGGATGCCGTCTATCGCGAGCGCTACGAGACGGCGCTTCGGGCGCTGCGCGGCGCTCAGTCCGTGCTGGCCGCCGCCGTCGTCCTCTACCTCAAGGGGCAGGAGCCGCGCTCAACGCTTGAGCGCTGTAGCGCCGACGCCTCGGAGGCGGAAACCAGACGAGACGGTGCTGAGCGCCTCTACCGA
>ERZ1292629.444-Hain-H43-01um-R1-444-length-44656-cov-6_pt1 | contig 44656 bp, 56 predicted proteins | sample MGYA00564399_ERZ1292629 | MGnify/ENA primary metagenome ERZ1292629 (study PRJEB36523, sample SAMEA6512636) | groundwater metagenome | collected 2019-01-08 | study: AquaDiva: Metagenomics assemblies of 32 groundwater samples
AGTAAACTCCTATTTTTTTCGCGCGGCACGTACCCCGAGCGACGCATTAGTGACAGATGGACCCCCATAGCAGTACAGGCCAGCCCCGTCCGAACCAGCATAGAACCAAGCGACAGATCCATCTACAGGAAACCAGTAATACAATTTTTCTGTTGCTGATTTTTTCTTAGGGAGCCCTTGTCTATTAAAACTCGTAACGTCAACCCATGAGTTTTCACCAACATAAGCTTCTAGAGCTTCTGATTTCCCTGCTGTAAGATTTCCGCCAGATAACCTATGGTCATAATTAATTTCAAGAGATCTGCCTTTAGATGTAAATCGAGCATCCAACCACTCAGATCTCCAAGGGTCACGTTTTTCTGTAATCTCGTTATAGACTTGTTTAAGGATATCTACAGCAATTGGTTTGCCTTTCCCGTCATACACTTTTTTACTTTTATCTATCCCTGCTTCAAGTAATTCTCTTAAATCAATAAACTGGCGCGGATTTAAAGTAACATTTCCTAATTTTTGATTTAATTTTAGAGCAGTTTCCCAATTAATGTTTCCAATATAGTCATGTCCGCTTTGTTCTTTACCCGTATTTTTTACCTTAATTCCCAATTCTTTTGCAGCTTTCTCTACAGTTGCATCGTAGGCTAGTCTATTCATATCTACAACTAAATCAGGATAACTATAATGGCCATGAGTTCTAGTTGGTAAAATAATACGTTTCTCTGGGTTGTTAATACTTGCAGGAAGAACATTTTCCTCATCATCCTTAGGAGGAGCATTATCTAATAAAGCAGAAGCTATATCGTCTAACCCTTGTGGGTTTACAGGAAGCAAAGGTCTAAGGTTGTTGCGCGTCATATTCATTTGTTAAACTATAATTATACTCAGAAGATATATGATCGGCCAAAGTGACAGCATACGCTTTATCTTCAGCACCTATCTGAGTAATTGCATTTTTAACAACACTACGAACTTGATCTGGAGTAATATCATTATCTTTTATCTTATGAGTTCTAACAACCTTCAAAGCAGCAGCATAGGTTTGTAAAAGTTTAGAGTTTCCTAGAAGTTCATCATAGTCTGTTTCTATTCTTGCTACTAAATCCTCAACAAAAGCTATACGATCATTAACATGTAAAGCATTTTCTGCTGTTGCTTTTTGAGTCGGCTGAAGTTTATGCCATAACATATAAGGAAGAATGGTTTTAAGATGCGCAGGAGTTACTTTAGAGTCTCCATTCATCCATGCAAAGGCTTTTGCATATCGAGGCATTGCTTGTGCGGTTCTCACACTTAATTCATTTACCGTATAATTAAAGGGAGAATCCTTAAAATGCCCTGGTGGAGAGTTATCTTGATTAACTTGCCATGCGTTTCCCTTTGTAGCTCTGGCAAGGTTTGCGCTTGCAGCCTCAGAAAATCTCAGCGAGCTATAAACAAAGTCGGCAAAAGCATTCATTTGCGGAACTTCATACTCTACATCTTGAGGAATATTTTTAATCTCTGCTCTCAGTTTTTCAAAGTCAAGCTTAAGACCTTCAGGAATATTAACCGCATTACCGAGACCGCCATTTAATTTCTCATCTCCACGTTTTCTAATTTTATTTAAATCCCATGAAGGAGGACTTGTTACCATAACTGCAACATCGAAACGATCAAGAAAAGGAGGAGTAAATTGGAAGGTGCCTTCATCCGCATAATTTGCAGTTACATATAAAGGCCCTTGCTCCGCTTTAAGAAGTTCACCGCCATATACAGCTTTACCTGTATCCGCTAATCTCATCATGATACTTAATACATCAGAAGGAGTTCTGTTTCCTTCATCAAGAATTTTTACAGCACACTTCAAGAATCTATTTGGAATAACTTTTCTTTCTCCCGTACTTACAAGCTTACCTATATCATAAGAAGCAACCATCTTTTCTTCAGTTAATTGAGGATGACCTTGGATTTCAGAAGCAAGAATTTCTTCAAGACTAGTTCCTGTGAAGAAATGTCCTGCAAACTCTGCACCCGTAGTTTTACCAATACCTGGAGCTCCAGTTATTAACATAGTTCCGTGATTCAAAAGAGAAGTGAGTGATGCAAACAATAAAGGAGAAGCATATGCTTTTGTTCCTGGTTGAATAAGAGGAACTTTGTACCCTGCTCCGCCTGCTAAAGCTACCATTTCTGGCTTTTCTGAGAAAACATCAAAATTAGTATTAACATATAGACCTCTATCGCCGATTAAGTCGTATAATTTTCTTACTTTCTGTTGTTCTGTTAAATTTTTATTCTCTGCCATTTTCTTCAGCCTCCTTAACTATATTTATTCTTACCTCTACTATCGTTTTAGGCCTTAGTTCTTCTTGTAGATATTTAGGAATAAGTATGACTGATTGTTTGCCGTGCTTTGCTATTCTTTTTGTTATTGTGTAGCTTTTAGCTTGATTTTGTGTCATTTTTATGTGTTTTATGTTGCTTTATATCAATTTTCCTAGAAATATTGAGTATTTAAATCTTTCTTTTGAAGTTACTTTAGAGTTACAACATAACTTATATGGTAAATTGTATAAATATTTTAAAACAAATTTTACAAGGTAAGAATGCCTTAGAGGGCTGTCAAATTCATTCCTTATTCAAGGAATTACTATACCTAGACAGAACTTAACAGGTTACACGCACAATCATAGCGCTAAAAGCCATAAAATACAATAACAATAGCAAGTAGTTATGAAAAACCTTGGGGAAGTTTGGAGTGAAACCTAAAGTTATGGTGATACTTAATGATTGTGCTACAACTGTCGCTAGGTTCAATGCTAATTCAGACAGGGCTAACCTGAACTGCAATAGGAATCCATCTAACACTAATGCGTCGCTCGGAATAACCTGACCTCTAAGGCTTATAATATGAAAAGATACAAAAATGTCTATCGAAAACTTTGCAGTTCAGAAAATATCTGTTTAGCATATTTAAAAGCAAAAAAAGGAAAGAGCAAAAAATTGTCTGTTGTTGAATTTGATAAAGATTTTAAGGAAAATCTTGAAAATCTAAAAACAGATCTTGAAAATATGAATTATAGGCCTAGACCTCTCAAAAAATTTATAGTTAGAGATCCGAAAACAAGAACAATACACGCTTCAGCTTTTAGAGATAGAATTGTGCATCACGCAGTAATTAACATTTTAGATCCAATTTTTGAAAAAATATTCATTTATGATTTTTTTGCAAGCAGAAAGGATAAAGGTACACATCCAGCTATACAGAGATTTGATTATTTTAAAAGAAAAGTCTCTCAAAATGGACTTATCTTAAAGACAGCTAGTTCGGGGGGGGGGGCGAACAACTTTATAGTGCGAGATTATGATTCAATTCAAGGATATTGTTTGAAAGCAGACATAAAACATTATTTTGATAGTGTGGATCATGAAGTATTAATTTCTATATTAAGAAAGAAAATAAAAGATGGAAAATTTATTTGGCTTGTAAGATTGATCTTGAAAAATTTTGACTCTGAAGTTAAAGGGAAAGGGATGCCCTTAGGGAATTACACTTCTCAGTTTTTCGCTAATGTTTACCTTAATGAACTAGATTATTTTGTTAAACATGAACTTAAAGCTAAATATTACATAAGATATGTTGATGACTTTGTAATTTTACACAGAAGCAAAAAAAGATTAGAATATTTCAAAATAAAAATCATAGAATTTCTAAAAAACATAAATCTTGAATTGCACCCAGATAAATCAAAAATAATTCCATTGAGAAAAGGGGTTACTTTCTTAGGTTATAGAGTTTTTTATTATCATAAGCTGCTCAGAAAGAGAAATATACGTATTTTTATAAGAAAGTTTAAAGAAAAACTAGACAATTATGATCCGACACAAACAAGCCCAAACAAATTAATTGAAGAACTGCAAGGCTGGTTTGGATATGCAAAATGGGCTAATACCTACAAAATAAGAAAAAATATAATTGATAGTATTGTAGAAAAATTTAACACAAAAGATGAAGAGACTAAAAATAAAATTTATGAAAAATTATAGAACGTATATATTATTTTATGACAAAATATAAATATAGAAGCTGTTTCAATGTTATATAAATTACATTATGTAACTGACCTTAACTTTTAGGGAAAGTCGTCCTCTCCGCATTTTTACACAGATAAATTTATTCGACGTATATTGCAGGCTTATTTGGCTTAGCCTTTGAGGATTTTCCTTGTGGATCATATTTGTTTTTATCAGAAACTGAAAAAATCTTAACTGGTTTATTAATACGAATTGAAATTTCTTTTTCAGAATAATTCTCGAGTTCGTGAGGAAGCACGTAGAGATAAACTTTTTCTACTTCTTTATTTTCTCTTTCTGAGACTATTTTAAAGATATTTAGTATGTCTGAAACTGTTTTCTCTGTAAGTTCTTCTGTTTTTTCAAATTTTTCATTTATTTTTGACCCATCATAAGAAGGCCAAGACTCCGAAGACAAAATACTTTTATTTCCTAACTTGCTCCAAAGCTCTTCTGCAATATGCGGGCATATAGGAGAAAGGAGTTTTACGCACTTTTCAAAATCTTGTTTTGAAATTTCATTTTCTAAAGATTCGAAAAGAGATCTTAATTTGATAACAGCGAAATTATATTTTAAATACTCTATATCATCTGTTACTTGTTTTATGGTTTTATTTATTTTTGATTCTAGCTTTTCACTTGTCTTACCTATTTTAAGGTTTTTTGCATAATCAAATATTTTTCTGATAAATTTTAGGGAACCCTCGACACCATTTTCGCTCCAAATTATGTCTTTATCTGGACTCGCTATAGAGACTAAGAATAAACGAGCAGTATCAATCCCATATTTTTCTGAAACTATTTCAGGAACAATAACATTGCCTTTTGACTTGCTCATTTTTTCCCCATCTGGGCCTAATAGAAACCCTTGGTTAAATAGTCTTAAAGCGGGTTCGTCAAATTTAAGCAATCCTAAATCTCTTAGAAATTTCGTGTAAAACCTTATGTATATTAGATGCAAGCAAGCGTGTTCTTTTCCACCGATATAAAGATCAATCGGGCACCAGTAACTTACTTTCCTTTTATCAAATATCTCATTTTTATTTTTCGGATCACAGTATCTTAAATAATACCATGAGGAATTAACAAAAGTGTCCATTGTGTCTGTTTCTCTCTTTGCTTTTCCGCCACACTTAGGACAATTTGTGTTTACAAATTTACCGTACTCTATCAATGGATTTTTTACCTTCTCAAATTTTATTTTATCAGGAAGAACTACAGGAAGATCTTCTTCTGATATAGGAACAGAACCACAGACACTGCAATTAATTATAGGAATAGGTGTACCCCAGAATCTCTGTCTTGAAATTAACCAGTCTCTCAATTTGAAGTTTGTTGCATGATTGCCTAATTTTTTCTCCTCTAAGGCCTTTGTTATATGTTCTTTAGCTTCTGAGCTGAAAAGATCTGAGAAAGCTTCTGAATTCATTAGAATTCCTGTGCCTTCATAAGCTTTCTCTAAAGCAAAGCAAGAATCTAAAGCTAATTTCTTCTTGTTTCTATTTTCAGGAACATCTCTAAAGGAAGTTAATTTTGTTGAAAGTTTAATTTCTGCGCCATTATAATCAAAAGAGGTTATATCCTCAAAATTAATATTCCAATACCTTTTCTTTCCCCACTCTCTGTCAAAGTAGCCATGTTCATCTTTTTCTATTGTAAATATATCAAACTCGATATCAAATCCGTTTATCTCTTTTGTATAAAGTGCATAATTTGAGTAGTCTCTTTTATTATCTCCTGGTTCTCTCCAGTCTTCGTACCCATTATTTGTAAAATAATTTTTCCAAAAAGCAAAATCTTTCTTTGGAATTAATATATCTATATCCTTGTGATTTCTATAACGCACGCCTCTCAAAATGCGAATGCTAAAACCTCCGCTTAGGATAAATTCTTTTTTTTCTTTTTTCGCCTTTTCTACAAATTTCTTAAATTCTGACTCGAGAAGATCTTGTGCGCCGTTTTTTTCTTCTTCTGAAGACATTACTGGGTTAATTTGCAAACCGTACTTCTTCGCAAATTCAAAGTCTCTTTGATCGTGTGCAGGCACAGCCATAACTATTCCAGAACCATAATCAGCAACTACAAAATTACCTACCCAAACAGGAATTTTTTCTTTTGTCAATGGATGCTCTGCATAACTTCCTGTAAAAACTCCTTCTTTGTTCAACTTTTCTATATCTTCTTCTTTAACGGAATTTAGTTTCCTAACAAATTTTTCCACTTCTAGCTTTTTTTCCTTTGATACAAAATCCATAAGTCTTGCATGTTGTGCTGAGACAACGAGAAAAGTTACTCCGAATAAAGTATCTGGGCGCGTTGTAAATATTTTCCAATTTTCGTTATTTATTTTGAAAACAACTTCTGTCCCTTCACTTTTTGATATCCAATTTCTCTGAAGTGTCTTTATTGTTTCAGGCCAGTCTGTTAATTTGTTAAGAGAGTCATATAGTTCCTCTGCATATTCCGTGATTTTTAAGTACCATTGTTCAAGATGCTTTATTTCAACATTTGTCTCTTCGTGCCTCCAACATTTTCCACCCTGAACTTGTTCATTTGCTAAAACTGTATTACATTCAGGACACCAGTTTACTGGAGACTTTTTTTTATAGACTAAACCTTTTTCAAACATTTTTAAGAAGATCCATTGATCCCACTTATAATATTCAGGTTTGTGAGTTTCTATTTCTCTTGACCAATCGTAACTTATGCCTAAATTTTTCATCTGTTTTATATAATTTTTTATAGCTTCTTCTGTGAACTTTTTTGGGTGAGATTTAGCTTTGATAGCAGCATTCTCTGCAGGAAGACCAAATGAATCGAAACCCATTGGGTGAAGAATATTAAAACCTTGCATTTTTTTATATCTCGCAAATATATCCCCGATTGTATAATTGAGTGCGTGACCCATATGCAACCCTGAAGAAGAAGGATACGGAAACATTTCTAAAATGTAAAATTTCTTCTTTTTTTCTATTTCTTTAGCTTCAAAAACTTCATTATCTGCCCAGACTTTCTGCCATTTCTTTTCTATTTTTTTGAAATCTATTTTTTGTGCTTCTTTATTCATTTTAGTCATAAATAAATGGGATTTATATGCCTTTTTAATTTATGATGTTATGATTTTTGAATTCTAGGTTTGAAAATCCGCATAATTTATATATTGATTTTTACTTGCTATTTTGAGGTGAAAAGTGAAGATAGTATTTTTTGAAATTCAGGGATGGGAAATAAGCGAGATAAAAAGTAAGCTGAAAGGACATGATGTTAAGATTTTTTCTGAGCCACTCAATTTAGATAATTTAGATAGAGCTAAGGATGCGGAGATTATTTCTGTTTTTATATACTCTAAAATTAATAAGAAAATTATTGATAAATTAAAAAAAGTTAAGTTGATTACTACAAGATCTATGGGTTATGATCATATAGATGTTAAAGAGTGTAAAAAAAAGAAAATAAAAGTTTGTGTTGTCCCGACGTATGGTGAGAATACTGTTGCAGAGCACGCATTTGCCTTGTTGCTCGCTCTATCAAGGAAAGTCCACCAGTCATATTTGAGGAAATTGGCAAATGATTTTTGCATTGATGGCCTTATGGGTTTTGATTTACAGGGGAAAACGTTGGGAGTTATAGGGGCTGGAAAAATAGGAAAACATGTTATAAGAATTGCCAGAGGATTTGAAATGAATGTATTGGTTAACGATAGACATGAAGATGATTTTTTGGCTGAACAACTTGGATTTAAGTATGCCTCTCTGGTTGAGGTCTTAAAGAAATCTGATGTTATTAGTTTGCATGTTCCCTACTCTAAAGAAAACCATCATATGATAGATGCCTCTTCTTTTGAGAAAATGAAAAAAGGTGTAATTTTAATAAACACTGCACGTGGTCCATTAATAGACAGTTCTGCTTTGTTGAATGCTCTAGATAAGAAAATTGTTTCGGGTGTTGGTTTGGATGTTATTGAAGGTGAAAATTTGATAAGAGAAGAAAGAGAAATTTTACACCATGAGAAAAATAGAAAGGATTTAGAGCTTTTGGCAAAAGACCATGAATTGCTAAGAAGAGATAATGTTGTCTTTACACCGCATATTGCTTTCTATAGCAAGGAAGCATTAGAAAAAATAATAAAAAAAACTGTTGAAAATATATTAGGATTTAAGAAAAACGGGTTAGATAAGGAAAGTGTTGTTGCTTAAAGAAATTTAGCGTAATCTTATTAAACCTCTTAGTTGTATTTCTTTTATGAATAATAAGTTTTTTCTAGTAATAGCAGTCCCATTATTTGCTATTTCTGTTGTTTCTCTCGCACTATATTTGGTTAACTACCAAGGCAGTGATTTAAGTAATTCTCCAAAGAATTTAGAAAGCTGTAAAACTCTTGTTTTTAATGGTGAAGGTGCAATTAACTTAGTTTTCTTTTCAACGGAAAGAGAGGCTAAACAATATTCTGAACATCTGCTTAGTGTTGATCCATTTAAAAACCAAAAAGAAAAGTTCAATATATATTACATATCTGATTACGAACCAAAATGTGAGATTTACAAAGGCATAGCTCTTTTGTGTTATTCGAATGATCTAATAAAAAAAGCTTCTTCCTGCCCAAATGATTATATTCTTGTTGTTAAGAAAGAAGATGCAAATGTAAGAAGCTCTTCCTATACTAATGTTATGAGCATAAACTCTGTTCATCCTCTAAGCGTTTTAACACATGAATTTGGACATTCCTTTGCTAACTTTGCTGAAGAATATGTGCCTGCTAAATTGCCAAGAGGCACAACTAATTGTGTTGCTTCGTGTGAGGATTTTAGCGGAGAAAAAAATGGATGTTATGAAGGCTGTTCTGACGCAGAATATAAGAGATCTATTGAAGACGGAGTCATGAGGACTTTATCTACAGATGATTATGGCATATTTAATAAAAATTTTGTTCAAAAAAGAATAGATGAGGAATATTCTGAAAATGTAAAAACTATAACTGGGAATGTTGTAAAAGACTCCAGAAAGTGTGAAGAAGAAAAATACTACGCAATAGAAGGTGAATATAACGCTGAAAATAATGAAGTTAAATTTCTTGATAAAAATATTGAAACTGGTTGTGTTGGTGGTAATGGATATGGGTCTTTCGGAATAAATTTAATTGATACAAAGGGAGAAGCTATGATAAAAGATAATTTTAATCCTGAACTGATATTTACCGATGCTCCTGCTGATGAAGGAATAGATGGAGAAACTATTTCTGGAAACAATAAGTTTATCATAAAATCACCTATATTGGAAGATGCTTCGGAAATAGAAATAGAACATTATGATAAGAAAACTAGAATTGACATTAAAGATTTAGGAGGTAGAGCATGCGTAATTTATTGAATAGAAAAGGAATTTCAGATGTTGTTGCTGTTTCTACTTTAATTCTTTTAACTGTAGTTGCTGCCTCCATGGTTTATGTTAGTGTATTGGGAACTATAAATAAGGCAGGCGCCCAACTTTCTCCAGAAATAAGTTGTTTAGAAATGCAAGGAAGATCACCTTTTGAACTGAAAGATGCCTGCTACAATCAAAACACAAAGGAGATTGAAGTAAAGATGAAAAGAAAACTTGGAAATTATGATTTGTCAGGTGTGGATTTTGTTGTTAGTACTTCTAATGGTGAAATGAAAAAATGGCAATGTGGAGATTTGTGCGGAAATTGTATTCTCCCAAATATTGAGGAAACAAAAAATTATTATTTTTCTTTCTCCGATAGTTTGAATTTAGATAGTCTTGAAATTTATGCTGAAAAATGTTTGATAAGCAGCAGAAAAATAAGAATGTGCTAGTTCGAAGGTCTGTTCTCTAACTTTTTTATTCTATGCTCTAGTCCCTTTATTTTGTCGTTTAGGCTTTTTCTTTCTGGCTTTTCTTCAATTGAATTAACAAACTCTTTTAAATATAGATTAAACAGTGTACTTAACTTGCCCCCGAAAAGGTTTAGCTTGGATTTTGCTTTTTCTAAAAGTTCTTTGTCTACTGTAATGTTTACTCTGATTTTCTTCATGAATATTAATGTGTATTAGAGTATAAAAATGCTTTTATTGGATAGGTTTAAATAGCTTTCATTTTCAATATAAAAATGAAGAAGAAGCAGAACAGAATAGCTGAGATGAGCAAGACTAAACTCAGATGGAGAACTAGAAGGAAGACTAGTCCAGCTATGAAGGAAGTTTGCCTTGAAGCCATGAGAAAACCAGAGTGGCGTGAAGTTGCTAAAATCCTTTCTTCGTCTACAAGGAAACAAACCAGCTTGAACCTTTTTCAGATTGATGCAGAAACGAAGGATGGAGATACGGCAGTAATAATCGGAAAAGTTTTGTCAAAAGGAGAACTTACGAAAAAAATAAGAATCTGTGCACTTAGCATATCGGAATCTGCTAGAGAGAAGCTTGGAAAAACAAAATCAGAATTTTTGAATCTTTTTGAAGAGATAAAGAAAAATCCAAAAGCGGAAGGGATAAAATTGTTAAAATGAATAAAACTATCGTAATCGATGCATCTGGAGGGATCTTGGGAAGAATAGCCAGCAATGCCGCTAAAAAAGCTCTTTTAGGTAATAAAATAATTATATTAAACTGTAACGAAGCGTTGTTGATGGGTGGGAGAAGAATGATAATTGAAGAATATAAAATTGCAAGAGTTCGAGGAGGATCAAGCTTAAATGGCCCTAACTTTCCTAGAGAACCTTTTAGAGTAATGAAAAGAGCAGTTAGAGGCATGCTTCCATATAAACAACAGAGAGGCAGAGTTGCCTTGGAAAATGTCATTTGTCATAATAAGACTCCTAAAGAGTTTGAAAATTCTGAAAAGATTTCGTTCAAAAAAGAAGCTAGAGGTCCAACATTTAGTTTGTTAGATCTAAGCAAGGAGATATAAAATGACTAAGAATGTTAAAAATTTTGAAAAAATGATATTTACGGGAAAAAGAAAGACTGCAGTGTCTAAACTTAGAGTAAAGCCTGGAAGTGGTAAAGTTTTCTTTAATCATTTAGATCATAATGAGCTTGGGTTGTTTCACAGATTAGCTTTAACTGAACCTTTGAGAATTTATGTTCAGGAGTTGGAAGAGGAATTGAAATATGATTTTTACATCAAAACTTCTGGAGGAGGAAAAGAAGCTCAAATTCAGTCCGCAAGACTTGCAATTGCTAGAGCTCTTTTAGGCATAACAGGTTCGGATGTTTTAAAAAAGGCTTTCATTAAGTACGATAGAAACATGATAGTTCCAGATTTCAGAAGAAAGGAAACAAGGAAACCTGGGGATTCTAAAGCAAGAGCAAAGAGACAGAAGTCGTTTAGATGATTTATTTACTGGTTCTGTTTAGCTAAATTGAGATTGAAGAATTATCAAGAAAGTTATAATGTATAAATCCTAAATTAAGCAGCCTTATACTGCATTTCAATTTCTTTGAATCTAGCTATTCTCTCTTCTCCACCTAGACCTTGAAATTCTTGGGCATGCTGTGATTCTATATATCTTCTAACTGAAAAAGCTCTTAGACCACAGGCTGCATAATGTAGTCTTTTACCCAATCCTTTGACTGTTCTCAGGATATCAGAATCGCTTGAGATTATAATGGTTTTTTCACCTTTTCTAGCATGATCTAGTGCTAAACCTATCTGTTGTAAGTCGACCCAACCTATCTGTCCTCTTTGTTGTCTTTCTTTTGTAGAACATTCAAGAGCTACTTTTGAAATCATATACTCATCTTCTATTGGGACAAATTCAGATACAGTTTTTGTACCTAATAGTCCCATAAGTTGATTAATAGAATCTTGAGGGAAAACTTCAGGAAATCTAGACAATTCACCCATAACTCCATGCGTTACGTAAGTCTTCACTCTTTTCGCAGGAGAATATCTAAATTTGAGAGCATTTGCATCAAAATAAGCAGTAGCTCCGCTAGTTCTATCTCCAAATTTACTACGGACTACTTGGTCTAGGCAGATTGTGTATTTCATTGAAAGTCAGAAAATAAATAGATTGTCTAAAAGTTCTCTACTCAACCACAGCAAGCTGCTGAAGTATTCGCGAATTTTTTCGCTTTATGACTGACAATCTCTAATTACCGTTTGGCCGATGTTTGCATCGGCGTATTAGATCCAAACGGAAATAAACGAACTTTTCTGGGAAGATTCCCTATTTTGACGCTATAAAAGCTTTTCTGTTATGCTAAATTTATAATTTGGAGAAACATTTATATATTACTTTCTCCCATAAGTACCTATGGGTGAAATGAAAATAAGTATAACTGATGGCGTAGAAGAGATATTTAGAAAAATAGCTATGAAAAGATTTGGATATCGTAAAGGAGCTTTTAGTATGGCTGCAGAAGAGGCCATTAATAATTGGACTTTTTCTTCAATTGAAGAAGAAAAGTTAGATGATCCTGTGAATGCTATTGCTGGTTTAATGAAACATGTGAAAAAAAATTCTGTTGAGTTGCAACATGAAACTGGAAATATTTTGGGAGAAAAATATGTTAATAGACGCAAACATTTTTCTTGAGGTTCTTCTAGATCAGGAAAAAGCTAGTTCTTGTAAAAAAATATTGGAAGATATTAGAAAAGGAAAAACTAAAGCAATTATAACGAATTTCACAATAGACTCCATAATTATTATAATGAATAGAAATAAAACAGATTTATCTTCAATTGAACTATTTATCAAAAGTCTTTTATCATATCAAGGTCTTACAATTTATCAAATAAATTTTAAAGATAGACTAAATGCGCTAAAATTGATTGAAAAATATAATTTAGATTATGAAGATGCGATAACTTTACAATCTGCAATATCAACTAACAATAAAGAGTTATTGAGTTTTGATGCTCATTTCGATAAAGTCGAAGAAATTAGAAGAATAGAACCCTAAGGAATAGGAAACAAACTTAACTTAACCATGAAAAGAGGCGTATAAGAATTCATACCTCTGTCTGGTTCGCTTTTGTATAATCCAAAACTATCAATTTTAAGATTTATGGACTCAATATTAGAATATTCTTCTTTAGACTTTTTAAAATCAGGAGATAATTTCTCTCTTCTGAGAAGAGTTATATGCGGGTTGAACTTATCATTACTTTCTAATCCAGTTATGTCTTTAATTCTTTTGTATAATTCATCCAAGTTAGACTTATCTCTAAAGCCTAAGGCGTAAAGTTCTGGCTTGTTTTTATTAGGAAAAGCAACTATTTTATCTCCTTCTAGCTTAAATTTAGGAAAAGAAAAGCCCTTTAGTTTTTCTTTAAACGTTTTAACAAGACTATCAGATAAATCTGAATAAAATATTAAAGTTATGTGGTATTCTTTGGCTTTTGACATCTCTGGATCTTTTGGTAAAGTTATTTTACCAAGAAGCTCGCTATAATTATTTAGATTTATTCCAAAAAAACATCTCATAAATGGATTAAGATAAAATTGATTATAAATTTTCCTATTAAAATGAGAAAATTATATTGTGGGATAAAGGCCATCAAAAGGATTTTTTACTTTTTTGATTTGGTCACTGGAGATGTGAGTGTAAACTTGCGTTGTGTTTAGGGAGGCGTGGCCTAGGATTGCCTGGATTGTTCGTATATCTGTTCCATTTTCTAATAAATGGGTCGCAAATGAGTGCCTTAAAGTGTGAGGTGTAACTCTTTTTGTTATTCCTGCTCTTTTTCTCGTCCCAGAGATTATTTTCTGGATGTTCCTTGTTGTCAGGGGTTTTTCTTTTGAAAAAACATAGAGATTTTCTTTTCCTCTCATTTCTATGTATTCCTTTATTTCATCCCCGAGACCTTTTGAAAAAACAAAGATACGATCTTTTGAGCCTTTTCCTTTTCTAACCCAACCAGTATTTTCATTAAGATTAAGATCTTCGATTTTTAATTTAACAATTTCAGAAACACGAAGACCTGTTGAATAAAGAAAAGAAATCATTAAACGAGATTTTATTGTATCTGTAGAATTTATTAGGTTTATTATTTCTTCTTTAGATAAAATTTCTGGAAGCTTTTTCTCTTTTTTTGGAAGAGGAATATTTTTAAAATCTTTTTTTAAAACCTCTAAGAAAAAGAACTTTAATGATGCAGCGGCAAGCATGATAGTGTTTTTTGACTTTGTATCGAACATTTCTGAGAGGTAAATTTTAACATCGTCTTCATTTAGATCAAGAGGAGATTTGTTTATCCTTTGCATAAATTTTTCTACAAAGAAAGTGTAGTTTCTAACAGTTAAAGGTGAAAAACCTCTTATTTTCAACTCTGATTTCAACTTATCTATCGATTCCATCTTTTTTACTTTAAAAAGAGAAGTTCGGTTTATTTAAATGTTTAGCTAGATATTTTAGAAAATGACTAACTTAAAATTCTCTTTAGCAAACTATAAATATCTAGCTTTTCTTTTTTTCACATGGTGAGGATGAATAATTATAATGGTGGTTTTGTTGATTCTCATAGAAAACACAGGAACGCTTTGTATTTGCTGGTTGTTTTTTTAGCTATACTTCAAATCACTTCATTTGTTTTGTTGAATCTTCAAATTTCCAGACTAAATATGAAAATAGATTCTGGGATAAATAAAGTTGAAATAGATTCTAAAGAGTTTACGACTAAATTAGTTGGAAGCTATAATGATCTATATCAAGAAAATTTTAAAGATATTTCTCTTTCTCTAACTGATGCAGAGAAGAATTTTAACAGAGAGATTAAATTGATAAAGTCTACACAAAATGATTTTTCTGGAATTGTTGAAGATGTTGTAAAAAGCGTTGTTAGTGTAACTTCTGATAACTCTTTAGGCTCTGGCTTCATTGTTAATTCTGAAGGGTATATTGTTACAAACTATCATGTTATTTCTACAAATGAAAAGAACATAAAAGTTATAACTTATGATAAAACTATATTGCTTGCCGAACTAATTGGTAAGAATGAGAAAAAAGACCTTGCTCTTTTGAAAATAGACGGAAACTATAGGGCAATAGAACTTGCAGAAGATGAAGATATACAAGTAGGAAAGAAAGTAATTGCAATAGGCAACCCTTTAGGTTTGTCGTATAGTGTTACGGAAGGCATAATCTCAGCCATTGATAGATTGGGACCAAGTGGATTAAGAGAATATATACAAACTGACGTTTCTTTGAACCCTGGAAATTCTGGCGGACCTTTAATAGACATTCAAGGAAAAGTAGTAGGTATTAATAATTTTAAAATAGGAGGTGCTGAAAGCCTTGGATTTTCTCTTAAGAGTAGTTCTGTAAAAGAAACTATTAATAATGTGGCAAACCAGACAATAATACCTTAATGGCTCTAAAAATAAACTCCTCTAATCGAATAAACAGAAGATATCTTTTATTTGAAAATGAAACAAAAAAAGAAATTGAAAGCTTCCTTATAGAATATTTAGGGATTCTTGGTGTGGCTAAAGCAAATGTTTTTTTTATTGAAAAAGAGAGTAAGACAATCTTATCAATAAATAGAAAAGAACTTGAAAATGTTAGAGCGGCTGTTGAGCTTTCAAATAAGAATATTAAAATAAAAAGAGTATCTGGAACTCTTAAAGGATTGAATAAAAAATGATTAAGACAAAAAGAGGGCAGGAAGTTTTTGGGATGTCTTATGGAGTTATTTTTTCAATAATTTTGATCATAGCTATAATTGGAATTGGTTTTTTTGTGATACAACATTTTTTAGAGCTAAGTCAATGCACAGAGATAGGAAATTTTTATAAATCGGTTCAAGAAAAAGTTGATGAGTGTTGGAATTCTGGAATATGCAAGGATGACTTGAAAGAATTTGAGTATAAACTTCCATCTAAAATAAAAAATGTTTGTTTTGGCAGCATTGATTTGCCTGCGAATAGTGTGGACAGCCCGATAAAAATTAAGATTGAAGATTATGCTTTTGAAACAAGTGAAAATCTTTTTCTGTATCCACCTGAAGCTGCTTGTGATGGAAATCTTTATTCCCTTGATTTAAAGCATTCTTTAATTGGAGGATTTTTCTGTGTCTCTACTAGTGACCTCGAAAAAATCAAGCTAAATAAAGAGGTTAATGATAGTGTTGTTAGAATTGTGAGAAAGCTATGAGGATCAATAAAAATCCCAAACGCAGCAAGCTGCGGAGCATTGAACTCAGTTCGAGCAATAAAAGAGGTTTTGAATTTAGTTTTTCATGGATTTTTGCTTTCATAGCTGGTGCTATGATAATATTTCTTGCTGTTTATGCTGCAAATCGTCTTGTTTCAACTAATGATTTTGTTGAACAGGCTAAACGAGGCAAAGAAATAGGCATTTTGCTAAATCCTATAGAAACTAACTTAGAAGGTGCTAAATATACAAGAATAATTGTTCCTGAAGAAACAACTATTTTTAATGGATGTGAAAACTCAGGTATTTTTGGGAAACAAAAGATAAGTGTTGCTTTAAAGTCTAGCATAAATGAAGAAGAAAAAGAATCTGCTGGGGTAGAAAGTAGTTTTAAAAACAAATATCTGTTCTCTAGAAAAAGCATTAAGTCTAAAAAAGAATTTTATGTTCTATCTAAGCCTTTCAAATTTCCTTTTAAAATCGGAGATATTATGATAATGTGGAGCGATAAAGAAGAATATTGTTTTGTTAACGCACCTGAAGACATTAAAAAAGAGCTTAATGACTCATTGAAGCTGGACATGGTTTCATTCAGCAGAACTTCGGAAAAATGTGCATCTGGAAGCAAGAAAGTTTGCTTTCCACCAAGAGGAGAAAATTGTGATATTGAAGTGTCATTTAACTCTAAGAGCATCTCATTTAATGAAGATAAAAAAACTGTATATTTTACATATTTTGATGATTCTGACAAATACTCTTTATTGTACGCGGGTATCTTTTCAGATCCTGAAGTGTATGAATGCCAGATAAAGAGACTTATGGGGCGAGCTTCTGAACTATCTAGTTTATATGAAGATAAATCAGTTTATCTTCAGCAGCAAAAATGTGGTTCTGCTAACTTAATAGGCGATTTAGAAAGTTATAGAGCAGAAAGTAAAAGTATGGTTAATGATGATTCTAGTTTAAGAATTAAAGATGATAACTTCAACTCTCTTGTTATACAATTGGAGGAAAAAAATGCAAAACTCATATGTAAATTATTCTAAATTAGGGCAACTGAAAATACAACAAATGGCATTCATGCTAGTCGCAGTATTTATCTTGTTTTCTATGGTTGGCTTGGTTTATGTTAGTATAACTTCAAGCCAGATAGACTCTGAAACTAAAGCCTTGAGAAATCAAGAGGCTGTGGAAAGTGTAAAAAAACTTTCTGGAACTGCTGAGTTTGCATTTAAATCTGGAGGAGATTGCTCTTCTTGTATTGATTTAGATAAGACCTTAATGTTAAAAGAAAGAAGCCAATATAAAAACTTCTGGAATTTTGACTATTTAATGATTGAGAAAGTATATCCGAACGAAACGGAAAGAGAATGTACAAAAACAAACTATCCAGAATGCAATAAAATCACAATCATTGATTCTAATGATAAAAAAATAGTAACTAAAACTACATTTGTTACGCTGGCTAGATGGGACCCTAATTTAGGGGCTTCTGGGGATTTCAGATATGAATTGGGGAGGATTCATATTTCTGCTAAAAATATTGAAAATGGTTGATAAAAATCCCAAACACAGCAAGCTGAGGGGTATTTTTAAGCCTCAAACTGAGACTGGTCGCAACAATTTGCGAAGTATTGAACTCAGTTCGAGCAATAAAAGAGGGCAGGAAGAAATGGTTGGACTTGTTGTTATAGTGATTATAGTTGCGGTAATTTTCCTTGTTTTTCTTGGAATAAATATAAGTAAAAACAATGTAGTGAAAACACAAAAGAGTTCCGAGACAAGCCACTTTCTTGATGCTATGGAGTCTTTTACTAGTGAATGTACGTTAAATGGCTATACTTATTTAAGTTTAAGCGACCTTTTTGAACACTGTAATAAAGGCTCTTTATGTGTTGGAGGAAAAAAATCTTGTGAAGTTTTAGAGGGCAGTTTAAAAGCGCTTATAGAAAAAAGCTGGAATTTTAGCCCTGAGAGTGCAACAAAAGGGTATAGGTTCGAAGCTTTCTTTGAGTCTGAAAGTGGAAAGAGGAATAAACTTGATCTGAAAGAATTGGAAAATGGTAACTGCACTACACAACTTAGAGGCGATGATAGAGTTAAACCTGTTGGGAAAGGAGACAAGATAGTTTACTCCTTAGTTCTTTGTTAATAACTGTAAGGAGTTGGATTTTGAATATTTAAAACTTGATATGTATATACATAGAGTCAACAACCAATATAGGCCTTAACCTTTCTCTGTTCCCAGACTTTTCTGCCAAGAGATCTAAAAATCCAAATTTTTCTAGCAGCTTCACATCATCACTTACTGATTTAAAGTCTCTTTTTAAGAGCTTTGCAAGGTGATAAATAGACTTTGGCTTTTGTGACTTTATAGTGTGTAATAACCTAGCCTTTTCGTTTGTTAAAATTTTCCTTATAGTAGCTAAACCTTCAAAGTCATATTCTTTCTCACCTGAAAAACGTCTAAAAAATGTACTAAATGTACCTCTATCGTCGGTAATTGTTATCTCTCTTGTTCTTGATTTTTCGGCCATTTCTTTATATGTGTTTATTTACTTTAGATATATCTAACATATATAAAGTATATATATGTTTCTATTTATAATATAAGTGTAAAAATAACATATATTTGAATTAATGCGAAACTTGTATCAAAATAAAATGTGTCATAAAAAAGAGTGATAGCGAAAGGTTTATAAATAAATTTTAAATTTTAACATAAAACTTGCTTATATAGCTTCAAATAACGAAAGCTTTTTAAAGCGTTTTTATCTTAATGTTTTAACCTTATTGGGCTATGTATTGGCGGACTTTACGTCTCCTCAATGAGGGTGTCCTGTGGGACTGCCAATGTATAAGACTGAAAGGAGGTTATAAAAAATGTTAAAATTTAAAAAAGTTGCAAGCATATTGGCTGGCGCAGCTATGTTCGGATCTACTGTAGCTTTTGCCGCAGCCGCAAATTACCCTTCCCCTTTTATAAGTGGGAGCAATGCAGATGTTGCAGTTGTTTGGGGAATGGCTGGGCAGAACACTGATCTTGCTGCTGCTTTGGATATAACAAACGACTTAAATGCTCGTTTGCTTCAAGCAGGAGGAGGATCTAGTGGAGGAAGCACTGGTGGAGGTACTCCAACAGGTGGAGATTTTGTTAAGCTTGAAAGATCATCAACGAAATTCCAGTTAGGAAAGGGAGTCTTAGATGTTGTCTCGGGTACATTAAACGATGATGACTTAGAAGTTCTTTTGGCTGATGGAGTTTTTCTAGACAATGATAATGATGAATTTGACTACACTCAAAAAATAGTGATGGCAAACTTGTCTTTAACAATGTTCGATGATAGTGATTATAAAGCAGACACACCAACTGTAGGTATTAAAGTTGCTAATGCAGGACAAATCCTTAATTACACTTTAGACTTTACAGATGTACCTACTTGGGCTGATCTATCTACAAGCGATATCAACATAATGGGCGTCAACTATTATATCTTAAGTACGACAACTAACACAACTTTGAATTTACTTGACTCAGCTAGTACAACTATCTTGAATGAGGGTGAAACAAAAACCTTAACTGTAGGAGATAAAACCTACGATGTTGCCTTGGAATTTATTGCAAGTAACAGCGTTAAGCTAAATGTAAATGGTCAAACCACTAACAGTTTAGCTACAGGTCAAACCTATAAATTATCTGATGGTGTTTATATCGGAATAAAAGAAGTAAACACACAAGATTATCAAGGCGGTATTAAACAAGTTGAGTTCAGTATTGGTTCTGGAAAGTTGCAGATAACTTCTGGCGCAGATGTTAAGATAAATGAAGACACTATAAACGGTCTGACAGGTCACTTAACAAACTCCGGAGGATCTAGTGGAGATTCGATTACAAGAATATTGTTGCAATGGACAGCAGATGATGATATGTTCATCACTGATGACAGCTCAATTACTATGCCTGGATTGAAAAATCTTAAGGTATCTTTCGGTGGAATGACATTCCCTATGGAAGAGAAATTTAGTATTGAAGCTGGTTCTAGAGACTATTTGCAGTTGAAAGACTTCCCATTGAAAGATAGTACTGAAACTATAGATCTTTTGTATGGTAGCAGTGGTGCGTATACAGGAATTGGTAAAGATAGCACAAACTTGTTAAGAACTACAAACCAAACTGCCATCACATTTGATGGAGATACTGATCAGTATTTTGTTGTGTCATATAATGATGGAACAAATGCAGAGTCTTATCTTGTTAAGGCTACAAGCTTTATTACTGAGAGTAGTGTAAACAAAACAACTATTCAGTATAAGAAAGATGGAAGCTGGGTAACTAAGAAGGAGAATGCTATACATAATGATCAGGTAACGTTTGGAAATGCTGTTATTACTGTGGATTATGTTCAGAAGACTGATAAAACAGTAAACTTCACATCAGGAACTAACGTCAAGTTTAACACTTTGTACTCTAAAGAGGGATTGAAGTTAAACTTGCCTTGGGCGACTGATAATGTAACTTATCTGGCTGGAGCTATAAACTTTACTGCAGCTACGGTCGCTGGTCATAATGGAACAAGCTTTCATCTTGAATTCAATGAAGAAGACAAGAATGAGAATGTTGCACCTACGACGGTAACAGGAGCTTTTAACGCTACCCTTGGATGGAACGCTGCATCAACAAGAGAAACTCATGTGAGTGATGTTGTTGGCGAAAGCGTTACATTTGAAGAAATTGGATCGACAGATGTTTTCAGAAGCTTTATGTACTCCCCATTAGCATCAGAAATGCTTTGGGATCAGAGCGGAGACCAGTACTCTTTACAGATTATTTATCATGGAAAAGAATCCTATGGTAGTGTTTATGTAACAGACGTCAGCACTTCGGTTGCTGTGTCTGGAGGAGATTCTGGAGGAGCTGTGAACATCGTTTCAGTAAAAGACTCTGAAATAGATTCAGTTGCTGGAAAGAATTTAGTAGTAATCGGCGGAACTTGTGTCAACAAGATTTCAGCAGAACTTTTGGGAAAAACCTTCCCAACTTGTGGTGCTGATTTCACTGCTGCTACAGGCGTCGGAGCTAACGAATTCCTTATTCAGACTTTCTCAAGAACAGGAGGCAAAGTTGCTACGTTAGTCGCTGGATATAATGCTGGTGATACAACAAATGCTGCTAAATACTTGACTACACAAACCAATGTTGATACAACGGTTGGTAAGAAGTATAAAGGCACATCTGCAACAAGTGCTACGCTTGTAACTGCTTAAAGAGAGGCTATAAAATCTTATTTTTTTATTTTTTCTTTATTATTTTTAATTTACCTTAATTGTTATTGAGCAATTATTTTATCTTGATTGAGATATTTGTGAGTTAGACAAAAGAGTATTACGCTAAAGAATAGCCTAAATATTGATATATACTAATAAACGTTGCGTTGCCAATTAATTAAAATAGTTGATCGTATTGTTATTTTAGACAATAGATTAAGCATAAATTAAGTAATTTGAACTAACAAGTGTGTCCTAAACTTCGTGTTTTAAATATTTTATATTTTGTGCAAATATTTTTAAAAGACGTTTTTCTTCTTAAAAGATGAGAAAGATAATGAGTGAAGGAGACAAAGCAAGAAAACAAAAAAGGAAAAATATAATCCTAAGTGCGGTTATGTTGTTTATATTAGTGGGAGGTACTATAGGTTATGCTTTTTTTGAATCTGGAACAGATACTAACGAAAGCGGCGATAATGGTGTGGACAATTATGGAGATGGCTGGGCTACAGAATTTCAAGGCCGAAATATATACTTTAGCAATTCTCCAATCGATGCTGAAAATATATCTGTTGATATAAGCAGAAATATTGTAGATTATCAAGGGAAAATATTGTATATAGATTCTGAGAATGGGGCAGTTACTTCGGAGATTGCTTCCACTCTTGGTTTGTTTAGCTCAAGAGTTCAAGAAGCATGTAGTGGCCCATGCTCTAGAGACTTACCTGAAAAGAGCTGTGATGAGAATATCATAGTTTGGAAAGATAGTGTAGAAAATAGAATAAGTGAAAAAGATAATTGCGTCATAATTGAGGGAGATTTAAAGACTGTTGATGCTTTTCTCTTTAAGATATTCCAATTTGACAATTAGAGTTATCTTTCGTAATATTTAAAAATACAAAAATAGAGATTTATAAAATGGCTAAAGAAAAAAAGAACGAAAGGAAAAATGAACATGAAATCCAAGAAGAAAAACCTAGTAAGCACAAAGAGAAAGAGTTATATTGGATAATTTTAGGAATGATCGGAATAATTGTGATTGTAATTGGAGTTTACTATTATTCTCAGAGTTTGAAAAAGTTTGAATTTGAAGGACTCGAATTCTCAAAGGAGTATTTTGGAAAAATACCTTTGTTTAGATATAGCTATTATTTTACAGATGATGTTGGCAGAAACAGAAGTGTTAACCTTAATTTAAGAATAGATCCTAGAAAAAATAACGTTTCTATCGACGGTGAAATAATATACCCTAAGGATAAATTTGTTTATGTAAGTATTAATTCTACAAACTTAACTAGTTGTGATTTTAGCGCTCCTTCTGTGTCTAGCCTTGCTCAATTTCTATCAAGTAACAATATAGAAGTCAAGAGCGCTTTCCCCGATGAAAAAGAGGCCAATTCAACTGGAATAAGGCATGCTAATTGTAACACCCATCCTACAAACTTAGTTATCTTAATACAATCTGGAAAGGAGACTAAAATAACAAAGCCTACCCCAAACTGCCATATAATCGATGTCTCTAATTGTGAAATATTAGATGCTATTGAAAAATTTGAATTGCAGTCTATAGTTGATGCTAAAAACGCTGAGCTTGTTTAAAATTAAATTTGTTTAGATTCTCATTAAGTTCAATAATTTAATATTCTTTGTTGGCTGGAAAATAGCTTATCACACTTTATACATTGATTAATACATATAGACTAAACCAAAAGAGCAATTATTATTTTGATATTTGCAATTCTAATATTATAAAATAGAGGATATACAATAGATTAATTATCTGGATTTACTCAAACTTTCTTAACATCTGAAAAAAGATTTTTCATATCTGTGTAAATGGGTATGTTTTTTATGTTAAATAAGAAAACGTTTAGAAACCAGAGTAAGACAACTAAAATAGTGCTTCCAAAATACCATGTTAACTTATGAGTTAGCTCAAAATATTGGTAACCAGAGACTAGAAGGTAGATAAATAGGAGAATTCTGGAGATATTAAGCAAAAGGAAAGAAAAGATTAAAAATAACAAACTGAAAATTCTCTTTTTGGACCTCATAGGCGTTGAAAGATTCAAAATCAAAAGAAGATAGTAGGCTGCTCCTGCAACACAGGCTGAGATAATCTCAGCATAAAATCCTTTGACAAAGATTAAGTTTCCCGGCAGAAGTTTAGTGGATCCCTCTATTAAATGTAGAATCCAAAATACGGGATAAACTGTCAGAGGTGTGAAAATAAAATAAAAGAGGATTGTGCTAAATATTCCTAAAATAAGAAGAATTATGTATCTTAAGGATAAATCCAATACACCTCTGTTTTTCATTCATCTTAAAGGTTTGAGGAGTTTAAAAGTGTGGTGCTTTTGTCTGGAGCAAAACAATAGAATTTTATTAATCTTGATATTATGTAATAAAACTAGAGTTAATAATGAAATCTCATTAATTTGATTACAATTAAAATAGGTGATTAGCTAAAAATCAAAAAGTTAAGGTATTAAACTGACACACTCACCGACGCCTTTTCTTTTTACTGGGATAAGCGCTGTTCCTTGTGCTGTGAAGATTAAATGATCTCCATATCCATATTCCAGGAAAGTTATACGGTTAACATAACCGACAACCACTTCTGCCTCTCTTGGAACTCTAGAAGCAAAAGCTTCATGTAAGGTTGAGTAATTTCTAGAATCTCCTCTGATGCTTATTGTTGTATGCCCCTCACCTGCTTCTGAACAGCCCTGAACATTAACGCCTACTGGTTGATAAAAAATATCTGATTCTCCTTTGTTATAACTTGGTTTAAGAGAAAGATAATCACTAGCAGAAATTGTAAGTATTCTTTCTAATGGAAAAACTTGTGAATCTTTAGTTGAAGTCATTTTTAGAATTATCTTCGTGAAATTCTTACTGCGACGAATATAATCAAGATTATCAAAAGCAAGTTTACTGCTCCGATTACCCAGATAAATCCATTGTTTCCGAAGCTAAATGAAGTTCCTGAAGCAGAAGAGATATCTAGAGCTACTTCTCTTGTTTCTGTCTGTCCGTCTGCAAGAGCCTCTATGATGAAAGACTGTTCTCCTTGAGAATCATCGTTTATCTTTAATGTGAATGTAACGTCTTTACTTTGACCTGCATCTAAATCTAAAATTCTCTGGGAAACGCCACTTAGAGAAGACCATGAGTCGTAGTCACTTGCTCCAATTACAAAACTTGAACGTGTTGATTTTAGATTTGTTATTGTTGCTCTTACTACTGCTTCTTTTCCAGGCTCTATTTTATCAGACACTAAGTTTGCTGTTATTGAAGCTATTCTTCCCGTGTTCCCACTTCCACCTGAACCTGAGCCTTGAACATTACATCCAAGAACTTTCAATGGGAAGGTAGCGAATTCATCCAATGATTCTCTGTAGTTTCCATTTCTGTAATCATAATCTGCTGATAATCTTATCTGGTAAGTTTTATCTTGTGCATTCTGAGGAATTATGAAACTGAAGTCAACTTTATCGTTGTCTCCCTTGTCTAAGTTACTCTTTATTTCGTATGAATCTTTTATCTGTAAGTCTGGAATCATAAAGTTAACTCTAACTTGATCTTCGTCTTGATCGCCTATGTTAAATACATCAGCTGTTAATGTAGCTGACTCGCCACAGGTTACTTCTAGAGGTGAAACTTCTACATTTTCAAAAGCGATAAACTTGCTTTCATCATCTTCCCTTTGAAGATCAATATCTTGATATGATCTCTTGTTCAAATCATTTGCTGTATCCATACACTCTTCTGATTCTCCAGCGTCATCGCTGTAAGCTTTTACTGCTAACTTGTAAGAACCGTCTTCCATATCTGCAGGTATTCTAAATGTGAATATTACGCTATCTGTGTCTCCGTCGTTCAAATCGCCTAGATCCATTTGTTCTTCATCTGCGTTATCGAAATCTAAGTCTCCAATCTGGTTACTTCCTGTTGAATCAAACAAACCTATTTCTACTAGAACATTATCAACATTATCATTGCCATTATTTTTTACGTCTACTTCTATCTCTACTTCATCAAGAAGCTTCCACTCATCTTCTGAACCTTCTCCTTTATTTGAGATATCAACACTTCTTATTGTTAGATTTCCGCCAACTGCTCCATTACTACAGAAGGACCCTAGGACATTAAGAGTTAAAGATGCAGAGTTCCCATTTGAGGAGGCTCTTATGGTAGTTGATCTTCCGCTTAATCCTGGTTCTCCTAAATTACTAGGTGAAACTGTTATTTCTCTTTTCTGACCTGGAACAAGTGAGAATCCGTTTTCAGAGAAAGACACATCGAATTCTCCTGAAAGTTTTGAGAGTTGTATGTTGGTTAATGTGAAAGAACCTGTGTTTTCTACTTCAATAACTCCATTTGTTGATTTTGTCATAGCAGTCTTTTCCCTTAATTGTATAGTCTGTGCTGCTTCTACTGTAAGAACTATGTTTAATGGGTGAATAACTGGAGTTCCTGATAAGTTGTAATCACCTGCGAAACTTATTTGAGCATTGTAACTTCCAGGAGTTTGTGTTGAAGGAACGGAAAGAACTACTGTTCTTGAAACATTGGAGTTTGGAAGCAAGGTAAATGAACCTGTGTCTCCAGACCAAACTGTGCTTGAGAAAACATTAGAAGGAAGTATTAAATGTGCGTTATCGAACTGACCAGAGAAATCTGTGCCTTCAACTTTGAATGAAATTACAGCCTGAGAACCTTGTCTAACAGTCTGAGAGGATCCACTGACCCCAACAAAGTCAACTGTAGCGCTTGCGAAAGCTCCAAGTAGAACTGTTGCTAGTAACAAAAATGTTGAGAATTTTAACACGTTAGTTTTGTTTGTCATTTTGTTGTAATTTTATAGTTACATATATGGTATTTAAATATTTCTATTCTCTAGAAGATAGATTGTTTAGATTTAAACATATATGTGCTCTAGGATAGAGAAAGTTTAAATAAACTTTATGCTAATGGATAATAGAGGTTAAATGCCAATTAAATATAGAGAGAATCTTATAGGTGCTTGGGCTTTTCTAATGGGAATGGTTCTTGCGGTCTTAGTGGGCATCTTTGCTGGAAACAGAACTAATCCTTTGATATTGGGCATTATGGCAGTACTTGGATTAGTTGTTGGATATTTTGTATCTGAGAAAGAAGTTCAGACTTTTCTCTTGGCCTCTGTTTCTTTAGTGATTGTAAGCTTTGCAGGGATTCAAGGCCTTTTTCTTGATGCTGCCATAAGAGGAGTAGCCATAGGAAAAATTGTTTCGTCCATTTTAGGGGCCTTTCTTGTTCTTTTTGTACCTGCTACAATAATTGTTGCATTGAAGACTGTGTTTGCTTTGGCTAAGAGGTGAAGCTATATTGTATATAGGAAATTGAAAATACATAATTTTAATAATTGAATACAATTGAAAATTTTATGAGAAATGTCAATGTAAGATTAGGTTTAGTGGGTAGATTAATCCCTGATATGTATCTTGCTATAACGGTTCATGATTTTATTGCTTCTCGAGCCGATATACCTCTGCCCTCTTCTTGGAAAAAATTAAGTCCATTCAGCGGTTTTCTAGTAGATGGAAAACATGCTATCGTCTATCTGCACAACACTAATATAACTAATATTTATGATGGAGAGAATGATTTGGTAGGTCACAAAATACAAGATTTTACAGATGAATTAACAGTTACTCCATGTGAAAGAAAAAGACTGAGAGACACTAATTTGGGAATAATTTCTCCAGTCATATTAGCAAGACCAGAAGAACTAGAAGAAGGTAGATATTACAAAGTTGGAATATTATATAGAATAAGAGAAGATCTAGCAAATATATGCTCATTACAAAAAAATGGGCCTCCATCCCCCGATGAGTCTTCGAGTCTTTTTGGTACCTACCTTCAAAGGTTTGTAAAACCAGAATTATTTAGATAAAGCCTCAAAATTTAAAGGATAGGCCTTTGTATGCTAACTTCTAATGCTTTTGAAGGAGGTTATACAGTGGTGAGCGCTTATCTATGAACTACTTCCAACTCCGGCTGATATCTTTGGCACGCCTCCGCTAGGAGCCTTCTGTGACATCTTTCTGGAGTGTCTTCTATGCAGAGAAGAGTTATGTCTTGCTCTGTGGCTCTTTTGGCTAATTTCTCTACTTCTCTAGAAACTTCTGGTTTTCTTAGATATTCATTGTACCTAGTCTCATAAACTCCCCAAGTCAGATCTCTTTTGTAATAATCTCCAACTAGTTCTGGAGGTGGAGCCAACGCTTGCAAGTGCTCGTGAAAGGAGTCTGAAGTAATTCTAAGATCTGGTGTAATCCCATTAGGCAAAGTATGCCTGCTCATCACAGAAATCCTTAAACCGTCTTCTTGTGATACTTCTTTTAAAATTGATTTTGTGTATAACATTTTGAGAGATGGAGATTTTGTTTTAAATTTATTTAGGTATTATCTATAAAATTGAAAGAAAGTGAAACATGTAATCAATTAGTGAAATGTTTATAAGTTGGTATTTAGCTGTTTTATAACATGGATGAAGAAATTGCTAAGAAATTACTGGATGAATTAGGAAAGCATAGATCCATTGTGAGACCAAATAATCAATTATTCTTAGATATACTGCTTTCTACTGATGTTTCGGAATCTTCAAGATTTCATGAAGCCTTACCAGATAGACAGCAACGTGTAGAAGAAAATGGTTTTTATTACAGCCTTTCATTAAGAAGGATATTGAGGAATAAAAATGCACAAAATTATCAACCTCTTTTGTGGAAAAAAGCAGGCGGATCTATTGCCTCCGCTTTAGGTTTCTACTCTTCGGATGCTTTAAGCAGAAATTTAAGAGCAAATAAAGATTTAGTGAAAATGATGATGGAATGTCAAGAGCCATTTTCGCTATTAGGTAAATTTCAAACATATGACGATGAAAATCCTGAGGGGATCCTTTTTGCTGCAACTCGGCCTATTTTGATAATCCCTGACTCTAAAGATATGCAGCAAATATATGATTGGGAAGAAAAAAATACAACTTATGAAAAGGAAGTTGGTTTTTTATTAAGACATTCAAAAAGAATTGGAAGAGAAGAATATTTAGCTCATTAACTCAATCTGCATTTTAAGTTTTTATTCCGTTTTTGATACTGAACTGCTGTTCTTTATGGGAACTTGGAACATTTCTCCACATTTTTGGCATTGGGCTGTAACAATGACAGTTATAGCAGTTAGAATTTTACAACCCTTTGCGATGAGTTTTGAACCAACTCGGATGTCTATGTCGTTACCACACTTGCATTTCACAAGAAATCTCGGACATGTTTATTTTTAAATTTAATGTGATTAAACTCTAGAACGATGGGCCTAATTGCCTATAAAATCAACTTTCTTTTCCTTTTCCAATGTTGGGCGGTGAATATGTGCAAATTCTGGGGCTGCTATAATTACGTTATCTCCAAAGCCCGCTATTGTGCCTTCTAAAGCATCCACGGTCTTCTTTATCTTTGAGACTGCTCTTTTCAATTCTACAATATCCTTAGACTTTAGAGGTTTTATGTCTATAACTGCAATAGTGTACCCTTCTCTTAGAGAATTTAAGATTTCGTCCATGTTTTCAAAGCTTCTCAAGACAAATGTCTTAACAAGAACTTTTTTCTCTTTTGGCTTTGCAGAGTCAACATCTATCTCTAAATATTCATCACCTGAAGATTCTTTTCCCATCAACCTCTTGAAACTAAAAGCCATAAGAGACTGTATAATTGTGTACTATATAAATATTATTATTCTACTTTCTATGTGTCTTATTGGTATCTGAAGAAATTATCTTTCCTATCTCTTCTCTTAATTCCGAAGAATTCTTCTCCAAAAGTTTTTCCTGTTTCTCTACTGACTGTATTTTCAACTCTAAAACTTTCTTTTTTTCTTCTAATTCAGTAAAAATTTTTTGTTTTGTAGATTTAAACATGACACCTGAGGAAATTTTGTACACTTCATCATCTGAAATTTTTAGTTCTGCTAATGCATTGTTTAATTCACCTAGTTCTAGATTAAAAGATTGTCTTTGCATCAAAAAGTTTTGAAGATAATTTTCTAATAATTGCAACTCCTCTACTTTTTTCTTTGTCTCTTCTTCAAATTCCATGTAGTTAAACAGCCTTGAGCTTTACCATTTTGCTTCTAGGCTTATAAAAAATTCTTGAGCCGCAATTTGGACAAACAAATCTCTTCTCTAAAACTTTAGAGGTTATTGGTTTTTCGCAATCAAAGCATTTGTATTGAGCCATTGTTTAAACATGAAAAGTGGTTTTTTAAACCTATTGTTTATTTTTTAACAATATTACCATGTCCTGAAAAATAATAAAGTTTATATATTTAAATTCTAAAATCAAATCAGTCAAAATGAAAGCAAAAGAGGTGCTTGAGAATAAAAATTCAGAGTCTGGCTCGGAGTCGGATCCTGAAGAGATGAATGTTGATGAAGACCTGTTTGATGGTTTGACCTCAACATCAGAAGATTAATTTTTTATTTTTTTCTTTTTAATATATAATATTCTTTCATTAAACCGAGTGCGTGATATAAGTTAAGAAGTTTGTCTTGAACTTCTTTTCTCTCTGAATCATTTAATTCAAAATCTAACAAATTTTCATAGAGAGTTATTGCCTGTCTCCTTTTATTTTTTTTAATTAAAAGCTCTGCCTGAAGATTATAAAAACTCTTTACTTTATTTTTTATTTCGTTTTTCTGAGTATCGTTTGCAATTACTAGAGCGCGACCCATCACACTTATTACTTTTTCTGTGTCGTTTCCTCTAACAAATAAATCCATAGTTTTTACGTAATCATTTAATTTGTTTTGAAAGCTAGTGTTTATTTCTGAAGCTATGAGCATCATTTTACCTGCATCTGAAAACATTCCTCTCGCAATATATGAATCCGAAAGGCTCGTTAAAACAAACTTTCTTGTATCAAAATCAAGAGGTTGCTTTAAACAACTTGATAGATAATCTATCTTCACATACTCGCCCATTTTTGAAATCTTTGCATCAATATCTCTTCTAGTCGTCTCTTTTGCTATCACTTTAGGTTAAAATGGAAGAGGTTTATAATAATTGCCATGTTTTATAAGTTGTTTGGATTCTAAATAAGATCTTCCATTTCTTTAATTCTACCAGCAAAAACCACTCTTATGATTGTTGACCTATCTGTTATCGCATCTACTTTTGCTATTCCTGTTTCGCTATTGTACTCTCTAAGTAAATAAACTCTGTCTAAAACTTCAAGACATATTCTTTTGCCTTGGATTTTAACTCTGAATAAATCTTTTTTATCCCCTTCTTTAACGTCATCGTTGTTATAAATAAAATGTTGATCTCCTATTATTACTCCTAAAAAAGCAGAACATCCAGGACGATTCCCTCTAGGCGAACCATAAAAAACTTCTGGATCGTAATCTCTAATCTTTACCATGAAATTATTTTTCTAGAACCTATTTAAAGATGTTGAATTTGTTTTAATCTTCTAGAGAAGCAATAATTTTAAATATTGGAGAAATGTTGGAAAACTATGTTAAGAGAAAAAGGGTTGGTTGATCAGCTTACGGCTTATATAAAAAGTAATCTTAAAAAAGGATACACAACTGAGTCTTTGAGATGGGCTTTAGTTAATCAAGGATATTCAAGGCTTGAAGTCGCTAAATCAATTATTAGAGCTGAACAAGAACTTGCTAATCAGGCTCCTGTTTTAAAGACAAAGCCAGAGATAAAATATGAAGCTATTCGATCGAATATGCCTGAAGAGAAAAAGGGATTTTTTGGTAGATTGTTTGGTTTTTAGTTATTTTTTAGTCAGACACTCTTGAAAACTATGTCTTTTGTCTTAAAAAATTCTTTTGTAAATTTAACTGCTGTACGATTATTAAATTTTTTACAGGTATAGATGTCTATTGTGAAGAAATTCTCCTTTTTCCAAGTATAAATTGAGACACCAGATTCTGCCCAAATTAAGACGCCTTCAAATCCTTCATGTATAGAATTTATCTTACCAGCTAGATTTTTTATTATTGGACCAAATATTATAGTTGAACCCAACTTGGTGGATAAATCTTTAAGATAATCCTTAAGCCTTTGAGGTGTTATTTCAATTGTGTAAATACCTTCTATAACTAGTCTTTGACGATAAATTTTTGGAGCTAGATCCCGCATAACTTCCTGTGCATTTCTACATTTAATAATATTATTTAATCATCTTTAAGTAGTTACATTAGAAAGGTTTAAATAAGGTGTTTTTTGTGGACTTTTATGGAAATAACTGATTATTTTAAAGGAACTGGAATTGATGGAAATAGTTTAACTGCTAATCTAGCGAGAGCCACTCTCGCAATTCAGGATAGCTTGAGAGGAGAAGTTGGAAAAGCTGGACAATTGTTAAATAACGCCTACGTGAGCTGTGCAGAAGGGTCTAGAGAGTTTAAAAGAGAACTTTTAGCTATACCTACTAGAGATTGACTATACGAATTTATTAAAGTTGGTCTATTAGCGACTGTTTTCTATGGCTCTATGCTTTAAGAAAATTTATTAACATGGAGAGATTATTTATTTATGATGAACTTAAATGAAATACAAAATGAAGTAGCAAACTTGGACAATTGGTCTATAGAAACCGATTCTATATCTAAGGTATTTGTATTGGAGAATTTTAGAGGCGCTCTTGAATTTGTAAATAAAGTTGGGGAAATTGCTGAGAAACACAACCATCATCCTGATATTGTGATAAACTATAACAATGTTAAATTGACTTTGACAACTCATTATGAAAAAGGCTTGTCAAGGAAAGATTTTGAAGTAGCTAAAGAAATTGATAAAATAGTTTAAGGCATTCTCTTTTTATCTTTATCAGAATAAAGTTTAACGCCTAGTTTTTCTAACTCTTGTGCGTGGGCCTGTATTAAAGATTCCGTGGCTTGAAGCATCTTGAGAAGTTCTGTTCTTTCACCTATTAAAGTGTGTATAGCTCCTTTATGAAACCCTATTTTTTCTTCTTTTGGCATTTTTGTTTCTGGCATATTATTTTGAAGCAGTTAACTATTTAAATATGCATTTTGGATTCTTTGCTTATGAAAAATATTGAAAATTATGATGTAGAAGAAGGAAGATCATGTGGCAATGGCAATTCTAACAAATATCTTGGTTTTGATATGGAGCTTAATAGACGAAGCGTTCACGTTTTGTTAGAGGCTGAACAATTTTTCATTTTTGTTGATGAATGGTCTGAGGGTCAAGATCCTCTTTTGGACAGAGCATATGTTCTAAATAGAATTTTGCCCCATAATCTAGGTGTTGAAGCAGAAGCTATAACTGATAGAACATTACTGACAGAAATCGAGAGATTGCTAGACCATAGATTGGTTAGATATGATTAATTATCCAAATACAAAAATTTATATAAAAATGAAATCTCCTATTTTATGCAAACAATTAATTTATTATTGGTATTTCTAGCCATAATATTGAGTATTCCTGTTGGCTATCTAATTGCTTGGCTCTGCAAAGAGGAATTGTTGGCTGGAAGAAATTGGTTTAAGCTATTATGTGTCTTATCTTTTTTTTCTGGTATAATTTCATTAATCTTTAGGAATTATGAAGTTTTCCTAACTTGCGTGATTATTGTAATCATATCTGCAATTTCTTTGGCGAAGGGATATGATAAAAGATGGCTAAGATAGTTGGAAAGAAAAAGAACACATAATTTAAAAGTAATGATTTTTTATAGAGTTGATGTACAATCCGAACGAAAACGAACTAAGAGTCCTTGAATTTTGGGAGAAGAATAAGATATTTGAAAAACTCCGAAAGAAAAACTATGGAAAGAAAAAGTGGAGTTTTTTTGATGGTCCGATAACTGCAAATAACCCTATGGGCGTACATCACGCTTGGGGCAGGACTTACAAAGATGTGTACCAGAGATTCAAGGCTATGCAAGGGTTTGATCAAAGGTTTCAAAATGGTTTTGATTGTCAGGGTTTATGGGTTGAAAGAGAAGAGGAAAAGGATCTAGGGTTGAAGAATAAAAGGGACATTGAAAAATTCGGAATACTTAATTTTGTTCAAGCTTGCAGAAAAAGAGTTGAAAAATTTTCCAAGATACAAGAGGAACAATCGAAAAGACTAGGACAATGGATGGATTGGGAAAACAGCTATTACACAATGAGCGATGCAAATAACCTTCATAATTGGCATCTAATAAAGAAGTATCATGAAAATGGGTGGTTGTATAAGGGAAAGGATGCTGTGCCTTGGTGTTGGAGATGCGGAACGGCAAGCTCTAAACATGACATTGCTACAGAGGGATATAAGGAAGTCTCTCACACTGCTTTGTATATGCAACTTCCATTGAAGGAGCATCCAGATGAATACTTCCTTGTTTTTACAACTACTCCTTGGACTGTTCCAGCAAATGTGGCTATAGCTGTTAATCCAAATATCTACTATGTGAAAATTGAAAGTGATGGCTTGAAGTATTGGCTTGCTGAGTCTAGATTGCAGGAGATAAATGAAAAATATAAAATTTTAGAAAAAAAGATTGGAAAATCCTTAAAGGGAGTAGAATATATTTCCCCTTATGGTGATTTTGAAATAAATATCGAAAACCCTTATAAAGTTGTCCTTTGGGATTTAGCTTCTGGTGATGAAGGAACGGGTATAGTCCACATTGCTCCTGGATGTGGAACAGAAGATTTTGATTTAGGTAAAAAGGAAAAACTGCCAGCTATATCTCCGCTTGACGATATGGGTTGTTATCAAGAGGGTTTTGGTGAATTTAGTTTGATGAAATATTCTGAAGTTAATAAAAAAGTTCTGCATGATATGGAACAAAGAAGATTCACCTATAAGGAAACTAGCATAAAACATAGATATCCTCATTGTTGGAGATGTGGTGAAGAACTAGTTTTTAGATTAGTTGATGAATGGTATGTTAAGGCTGAAGAAATTCGTCAAAAATTGATTGATGAAAATAAAAAAATAAAGTGGGTTCCTGAATATGGTATGAAAAGGCAGGAAGAATGGTTCAAGAATATGAGTGATTGGCTTATATCTAGAAAAAGATATTGGGGACTGCCATTGCCAATATGGGAGTGTTCCTGCGGATGCGTGGAAGTAATTGGTGACTTAAAAGAGTTAAGAGAGAAAGCGATAGACAAGAAAAAAGTTGATGCTTTGCATGAAATTCATAGACCTTGGATTGATGAAATAAAAATAAAATGTGGAAAATGTGGAAAAGAATCTGAAAGAATTAAAGATGTTGGAGATGCGTGGCTTGACGCTGGGATAATTCCTTTCTCTACAGTGGGTCCTTATCTTGATGACAAGAAAGAATGGTCTAAATGGTTCCCTGCTGATTTAATTTCGGAAAGTATACCTGGACAGTTCAGAGGATGGTTTAATTCTTTGTTTTGGTCGTCTGTAACTTTGACTGGAAAAGCTCCCTTTAAAGCACTTTTGGGATATGAAACTTTGAAAGACGAAAAGGGAGAGGAAATGCATAAAAGTAAAGGCAACGCTATACCTTTTGATATTGCTGCTGAAAAGTTTGGCGCTGACCCAATGAGATTACTTTATTCCCTTCACGACCCTTCCTTAGAATTAAGATTTGGTTTTAGTGCTTTAAAAGAACCGTTGAATAATATGAACATATTGTTCAATATAAATAGACTGGTTGAAAATTGCCCTGATGTTAAAAAAATTGAACTTCTTGAAGATAAATGGATTTTAAGCAGATTAAATTCTTTGATAAAAAAGACTAGCGAGTCTATAGAGGAACTTAGATTATTTGAAGGAATGAGAAGGCTCCAAGATTTCTGGTTAAAAGATTTCAGCAGGGGATACATACAGTTAGTTAGAGAAAGAATTGGAGAAAACGACGAAGCCGTGAAGTACATTATAAAAAAAGTGTATACTGATTTAGTTAAGATGTGTGCTCCTATGATTCCTTTTATGACTGAAGTTATATGGCTAGATATGAAATCGAAAAAAATAGTCGAGGAAGAATCTGTACATTTAACTGAATGGCCTAAAGAAGATAATAAAAAAATTGATGAAAAACTTGAGCAGGATTTTGAACTTGCAAGAAAAATAATAGAATTTGGAATGGCTGAGAGAGATAAAGAAAAGATAGGTTTGAGATGGCCTCTTTCTAAGGCTATTGTTAAAGCTAGCTCTGAATTAAATAAAGACTTCAAAGAGATAATAAAAAGACAATTGAATGTGAAAAATGTTGAAATTAAAAAAGCTGACACGATTGAAGTTAAACTTGACACTAAAATTACCTTGGAACTTGAAGCTGAAGGCTTTGCTCGTGAACTGGCGAGAAAGATACAAGATGAAAGGAAGAAAGCAGGGCTTGAGAAAAAGGATTTCATAGAATTAAAGATATTTATGGATAAAGAAGAGGAAAATATGCTTAAACAGCAATTTGATTTCTTGAAGAGTAGAACTAACGCAAAAAAGATTGAAATATTATCTCTAGGAAACAAAGAAGGATTTATGATAAAAGATAAAAAGTTTGCTGTTGAATTTGAAAAAGTTTAAGGAAAGATTTATTTAGTTCTAATTTGTGTTATTGGATATGAAGAGGGCGAAGAGAAAAATTAACCATGGCAGAGCAGATTCTTTTGCTGTAACGGTCTTTCTTATTTCTGGGTTTTATCTTTTGAATGGTATTAAAGATTCTATGATTGTGGACATTCTTGGAATTTGCTGTTTTATTGTAGCAGTTTATGGAATTGTGTGCATTGGGAAAACTGGAAGATTCATATTTGGTAATTGATTGAATTTTTGTTTTCTATTCCTAAATGCCAAAGGGGAATGTTTTAAATAATATATTTTTCTGTGAATAAGTATGATTGATATAAAGTTAGTGAGAGAAAATCCTGAATTAGTTAAAGAGAATATAAAGAAGAAATTTCAGAATGAAAAGATAAAATACGTTGAAGAAGTCTTTGAGAAGGATAAAAAATGGCGCTCTTTGAAAAAAGAAGTTGATGAATTGAGACACTCAAGGAATAAAATCTCTCAAGAAATATCTGAATTAAAGAAATCTGGAAAAGATAAGGAAGTTGAAAAATTAATGAAGAAGGCAAAGCAGATACCTGATGAGATTGCTAAAATTGAGGAAAACACGAGAAGGCTTGAAGAAGAGATACATCAATTGATGCTTAAGATACCTAATATCATACATAAAAGTGTTCCAATAGGGAAAAATGCAGAAGAAAATGTTGTAAAAGAAAAGATTGGAAAAATAAAAGATTTTAGTTTTGATGTAAAAAATCACGCGGAACTTGGGGAGAGTTTAGGAGTTTTGGATTTTGACTCTTCCGCGAAAATTTCTGGAAATGGATTTTATGTTATGAAAGGTGACTTGGCTTTGCTTAATCAGGCTTTAATTAGTTATGCAAGAGAGTTTATGGTTAAGAAAGGATATTTGTATATTGAACCCCCTTTGATGATAAGGAAAGAAGTTTTGGAAGGAGTATATTCCAATGCTGAAATAGAACAGATGGCTTATAAAACTGAAGGAGAAGACTTGTACTTGATTGCAACTTCTGAACATCCACTCATAGGCATGTATAAAGATAAAACTTTGAAGAAAGAAGACCTACCTGTTAAAATTACGGCTTATAGCATGTGTTTTAGAAGAGAGATTGGAAGCCATGGAATAGATGAAAAAGGATTGTATAGGACTCATCAGTTTAACAAACAGGAGATGGTAGTAATTTGTAAGCCTGAAGATTCGTATAAGTATTATGATGAACTTTTAAAATTAAGTAAAGAGTTGTTTAAAGGCCTTGAAATACCTATAAGAGAGCTAGAATGTTGTTCTGGAGATTTATCTGATTTGAAAGCGAAGAGTGCGGACCTTGAGGCTTGGAGCCCAAGACAGAAAAAATATTTTGAGATTACTTCTGTGACTAATATGGAAGAAGCACAGGCAAGAAGATTGAATATTCGTTTTCTTGATGAAAAGAATGAAAGGAAGTTTGTTCACACCTTGAACAATACGGCAATTGCAACTTCTAGGGCTTTGGTTGCAATAATGGAAAACAATCAAAATAAAGATGGAAGCATAAATATTCCTAAAGTCCTGCAGAAGTATATGGGTGGGAAGAAAAAGATTGAGATGAAAATTTAAGTAGCAACTTTACTGAAGAAAAATATATAAAGAGAGATTGGAGATTTTGTCTATGAAAGTAAGAGTGGAATATTATCATGGAAAGCCAGTGGAATTAGAGACTGAAAATATTGCTCAATATGATGTAATTAACGGTGCAAACGGCTCTCCAACTAGAATAAAAGTAAATGATGATAAAGGCAGGAGGGAAGATGATTTGGAATATTTGACAAGATCTATGTTATTGAGAAAGCCTATAGTTTTGAGAAAGGGGTCTTCTGATAAAGGCGCCCCTTTAGAGGCTATAATCTCAATGGAGCATGTAAGAAAAATAACCTGTCTAGGAGAAAACGCACAAGAAAGCATCTAACGCTTATTTAATTAAAAACTAAAACCTCTTCTTAAACATCTCCCATTTTTCAACTAGATATTTCATTAAAGCTGGGATCTTGCCTTTTATTATAAAATCTTTATTTACGTACAAGCCATTGTACCTTCCAAGACTTATTACTAAGGGTCCTCTTTTTGGAGTATAATTAACCAGCGCTTTTTTGTTTTCAAGTGCAAGGAGATTTTTTATTACTATTTTTCCTTGATGTTCTGCATTTTGGGCTGTTTTTTCAACTTCTGTTCCAGAGACATCACCTGCTACAAAAATACTTTTATGATTTTCAACCTGAAGAAAGCTATTTACTTTTATTTGATTCTTTTCATTTAGGCTTGAAGAAAAATTATCCCTCATGAAAGAATAATTAGGCACAATTCCTGTACAGAGGAAAACTGCATCTGCTTTTATTTTTTTACCTTTATTCGTTAGATAAAAATTGCCTGTTTTTTTCAAAACTCTTTCATTAAAAATAATTTTAACATTTCTCTTTCTAAGATATTTTTCAACAAAATCTGAGGCTTTTTCATCGTTTCTCTCTATTAGGTGATTTTTAGCGTGGACGAGAGTTATATCTTTTTTATTTTTGTATCTATTGCATATTTCTGCCGCAAGTTCTACTCCAACAAGACCGCCACCAATTATTAAAACAGTATTTGATTTGCATAAATTTGTGAAACTTTCTCTTAAAATACTCGCTCTTGTTGCCATAATTATCTTTTGGTCTTTTATTGGAGAGCTATATTTCGAACCTGAGGAAACAACAAGATAATCAAAAAAAATCTTTTTATTTTTGACTTTTACATATTTACTTGCTACTTCTTTAACTTCTCCTATAATAATTTCTGTATTTTTTAGATAGTTTTTATGCAATACTTGAATTTTTTTTATATGCTCTGGATAGACTATTGTCCTTAGAATCCCAGGAGTAAATTCGAAGTAATTTTTTGTGTCTATTAGAGTTGTGTGGAATTTATTTTCTAGAGATTTAGCTATTTTTGAACCTGCAAAACCTCCACCGATTATGGCCAATCTTTTCATAAACAAATTAAAAAAAACAAATTAAAAAATGTTCTGGTTTCATTTCTTTGCAGAAGAACCAAGAACCCAATAGTTTGAAGCTGCTAACAAATGTAGTAACAATCCTGCCCAATTACCCCAATTAGTAGCAAATGCTGCGATTATCAAGATAATCATCGGAGGAATAACCGTATATTTTAGTTTCCATTTAGCTAAAATCAAAGCTCCAAAAACTATTTCTGATAAAATTAGTATCCAAGCAAAAAATGTTGCGGCTGGAAAACCCATTCCTGAAAGCATACCTACAACTGCTGAAGGTTTCATGATGAATAGTTTCACTAAACCTGCGACCAACATAAGTAAGCCTAGAAGTAACCAGTTAACTTTCATGGCTAGATCTTTAGTATTTGACATATTATTTTCCCTCCTTTCATATTCTTTTTAATAGCAATAAAACCTTATATTTAAACCTTAAGCTCGCTCTATTAATAGAGAATTTTGTGCTGCTGATATAACTATTTTGTTAGGTATTTTATTCTTTATTCCGCGATCTAAAGTTGCAATATATATTCCTTCAACTCCTTTTTGTATAAGCCCCTGATCAACATTTTTATGACCGAGTCTTGTTTTCTTAATCTTTCTGGAAGAAAGTAATTCTAATGCTATTGCTATCATTTCTCTCTCTCGCATTGTAGTTTTATCGTTTTTCTTTAAATCTTTTAATTCTTCTAGAACTTCTCTTGGAACTAAGACGTGAAAACCTAATTCGCTTAATTTATCTAAAAATTCTATCCTCTTCATCAAACAAGACACTATGAAGCTAGTATCTAAAATAACCTGCATTTGATTAAAAAGAAAAATAAGTATTTAATACTTTTGATTCCTTATATTTTACCTAATCTTTTTGCAAGTGCTTGCGTTTCATGCAATAGATTTTTTACTTCTTCAATGCCAGAAAGCCAAAAAGTGTCTTGGGAGATGTCCAAGCCTAAATTTTTAAATATAGTATATGGAGAAATTGAACAGCCAGCAGAGAAAAACTTCTTTACATCATTTATGTATGCCGGATCTTCCCTTATAGATTTTTGAAGATTCTTAGAAATCAAAAGACCGAAGGCGTATGAGTAAACATAAAAAAATCTTCTGAGATGGTGCCAGGATACCCACCAATTATTGCTTTCCTTAGTGTACTCGACAGAATCTCCCATATAAGCCAACATATTTTTGTGGAATATTTTACCTATTTCCTCTTTAGAGAGAAAGCCTTTTTTTCTGAATTCTTCGTGTAGTTCAAATTCAAAATTGTAGCATGCAACTTGCCTAAATATCGTTGAAATATCATCGTTAAGTTTTTGCATCATCAAAGAGAGTCTTTCTTCATCTGTTGATTCTTTCAATAATTCTTGAAAAACAAAGTCTTCCATAAATGTACTCGCTACTTCTGTTGTTGAAGTTAAAGAATCGTAATTTAAAGAATTCTGCTTTTTAGAAAGCTCTCCATTTATTGCATGGCCAAATTCATGAGCGATCGTTAAAACATCATTTAGTTTGTTAGTATGATTTAACATAACGTAAATCGGAAACTCTGGGGAAATCCAGATACAAAAAGCACCATACCTCTTTCCTTTTTTTGGAAAAACGTCCACTTTTCCTTCTTTTAGAAACTCGGAAAATATCTTTGAAAATTCAGGATCTAGAGAATGAAAAACTTTATTTATTAATTTTGAAGATTCTTCAAATGAAAATTCTTTTTCTATTTTACCATAAGGTACATTTCTTTCATGGTACTCTAGTTTACCTACATTAAACAAAGAAGCCTTTAGTTTGTAATACTTCTTTGAAATTTCAAAATTATCAGTTACGGATTTTACTAAAGAATTTACAACTTCTGTGCTTAAATCATCTGAAATGTGCCTATTCTGATCTGGTCTTGAAAATCCCCTTAATTCATCATTTATTTTTTTATCTTCTAAGATTGAATTTATTTCTTGCTCTGCAACATCAATGTTTTTCTCAAGAATATCGTTTAATGCATCTGCAGAGCTGTCCCTAACTTCTTTTTTTGTACTTTGAAGTAAGGAAGATATTTCTGAAAAATTCTTCTTAGAAAAAGAACCAGATTCATCAAAAACATTTCTCTCTTCTTTGGATAAAAATAAAGAGAGCATTTTATCCCAGTTTTCGTGAGAAGTCTTAGACTTAAGATTGAGTATTTTTTCTTCTCCCTCTGAAAGAAGGTATTTTGATTGTATGAATGCCTTTTCAAGATAGTGTTTGTATTCTGATAATATTGGAGAGCTTAGGAATATTTTTTGATTGTCTTCTTTAATTTTTGAGATGTTTAAGGTAAAAAATTGCAAGTCGTTGCTAATCTTTATTGCGAATTCATTTATTTTATTGTATTTTGCCTTTAACTCTGAAGAATTTTGGTCTTGTTGTGTTTTTAACCAGTAATAGTAGTGCGCTTTTCCACCGCTTGCAGCTTTTCTTATTAATTTCTCATAATCATCTAAAGCTTCTTTTAGCTTTTCAGGCGAACTTAGGAAATCGGAATTGTTCTTCCATTTTTCTACAAAATTTGAAACCTCTTTTTCTACTTTTTCCTTCTCCTGTTCCATGTCTTCTTCTTTCTTGAATAAAGTTGAGAAATCCCATTCAGTTTTAGTGTTCATTGTTATTTTCTATATGTATAATATTTAAGTTTATATTTAATTCTTGGCGGATAGTTTTATATATTTATATTAGTTTATAGAATATGCAAATTGAAAAAGAGGAAATTGAGCATATATCAATAGTCTTGGAAGAAATGAAGGTTGCTTTGATTGAAAAAAATTCTACTAAACTGAGAGATCTTTCTGACAATACTATTCATATGTCTTGCAGCCATCAAGATGCTGAAAGCATAACTATTGTCATTCTGGCTTATGTTCTGAGCAAAATAGTTGAAAGAGAAGATTATTCCCGATTTAAAAACTGGGAAAACTTCGTTGAAAAATTCAATTATTTGCTTAATCTTGCTTCTAAATCTATAAAGCTGAGAAATGAAAAAACATTTCGAGAAGGTATTGAGAAAGCTATAGAAACTCTAAAAAATATCTCCAAAGATGAAACTAGTTATATTCAAGACCTTATAAAAAAGGCTTGTATAAATAAAGCATCTAAAATTTATGAACATGGCATATCATTGCAGCAAACAGCGAAGCTTTTAGGAATTTCTCAATGGGAACTTTCTGATTATGTTGGACAAAAAAGCATTGAAGTTGTTAAAGAAACAAAAAAAGTTGATACTAAGAAAAGAGCTAAAATCGCTCTGGAGTTTTTTGGAAAATGAAGGCAGTTGTTCTTGATTCCGGACCATTGATAAACCTCTCAATGAATGGCATACTTTATATTTTGAAGGGGCTAAAAGAAAAAACTGGAGTGCGGTTTTTAATAACAAAAGAAGTAAGGAGTGAGACGATTGATAAACCAACTGGAATTCCTAGATTTGAGCTTGGAGCCTTAATGATTTCTCAATTGCTTAAAGAAGGAACTTTGGAAATGCCAGATAATGCAGGCATTAGAGATGAACGGATAAAAGAAATAACGACTGAATTGATGGATTATGCAAATCACACTTTATCCTCGAATGGAAAATTTATTAACATTGTTAGTCCTGCGGAAATTTCTTGCTTAGCCTTGAGTAAATTGCTTTCTGAGAAAAACATAGAAAGCCTTGTTGCTGTTGATGAGAGAACAACTAGAACTTTAGGAGAAAATCCTGAAAGCCTTGAAGAAATAATGTCTAAAAAAATGCATACAATAGTGAAAATTAACAAAAAAAACCTTGGAAAATTTTCTAATTTTAATTTTATAAGATCAACTGAATTGGTCTTGGTTGCTTTTAAGTTAGGCGTTTTGGAAATAAAAGATCCCAGAGCTTTAGAGGCTGTTCTTTATGCTACTAAATTCAAAGGTGCAGCTGTTTCGTTTGATGAAATTAATATTTTGAAGAAAATGTAGAACTTCTTGACTCTAACCTACTAGGATTTAGAATCTGACCATTACTTAAGATCTCTTAAAAATGCTAAATGTTCATAAATATTTTTATGCGGAGGCGATCCTCTAGTATTTGCAAGATTAAGAAGATAAGAAATTGTAATAGCCGAAACCGCTTCGCAATTTTTCGCTAGTACTTCTCCACTAAAGTTGGCCTGATTTTGACCTAGACTACAACTAACTCTAGAACATATACTTTCCGCCACATTGGCTACAGCTCTTGTTGCATATTCATTATCTTTAGCTCCTATTTCCCTAAATTCAGACGTAAATCTAATTGCCGTATCTTCAATTATATCTTCTATAGGTATATTTGTTCTGTGAAAAAATAAAATTGCTTCATCAGCTTCTTTCCTATATTGTAATATTGACTTATCTACCATAATTTTGCCACAAAGAAGAGCTATTTAAATTCTCTGTTAAACCCTTTTAGTAATTGACACGGAGTGCTCACGCAGAACAAGTTCCGCGGATCCTTCAAATTTAAATTTGTTAAAAATTTGAAGTAATCGAACCTGTTCGATTCCCAAATGGGCACGGAGGGAATCGAACCCCCACCTGCTGCTCTGGAGGCAGCCAGACTGAGCCATTATCCTACGCACCCAAATCCATTATTACTGGAACTTTGTTTATTTCCGAATCTTCCAATATATGTATCTTATTATTACCCATTAAAAATATATCTTTTTTAGGCTTTTTTCTGCAAATTAAGAATCCTAGTTTACAGTCCGAGTTCTCTAAATATTTGTTAAGCTGTTTTACCTGAGAAACAGAAATCTCATGCGCAAAGTAATCCTTAATTTCCAATACTGCTTTGCTATCTTTCCTTTCTAGAACTATATCTGCAAAACCTCTGCCTGTTTTTACCAGCCTATTGACTTTTCCATAACCTGAGAGCTTAAGCGCTATTTCTTCTTCAAATTTCTTTGCTCTCAGACCAATTGATTTTATCGAGGATCTATGTAAATTAATTCGTTGATATGGGAACTCTACTCCTGCCTTTTCATAAGCTTCAAAAATTCCTTTTTTGAATATTGTTTGAACATGAGTTTTACAGGACCTGTTTATTTCTCTTTGCGTAGCAAGAGGATTTTTCTTTATGAAATTCAAAATTTTCTCGGCCTTTTTCAGTCTTCTCTTTTCTGAACGACCTACAAAATCTACTTTTGCAACTTTGTAGATTTCAGAAATGCTTTTAAAAACTCTATACGGGTGAGTCCTTGTATGAGCAGCTATATCGCTTATACTAATTAATGGGTTTTTTCTAATTAATTCAACAATTTCTTTTTTTCTGTCTCCAGGATCTCTATTTAATAACTTTCTTCTTTTTTCTCTTGTGTACTCTACTCCTGCTAAATCGAAAAGTTCTTTTGTATTTTTAAAAAGAGTTCTAAAATTTATTTTGGTATCCTTCCTTATCGTGTGCCCTCCAGCCAGTGGATTTTTACGAATATAGCTTAATAAAATGTCTATCTTCTCTTCTTTTGTTTTAATCTTAAAAGTTCTCGGAGGTCTAACGCCCGCTTCTTTAAATGCTTCTTCCATTCCGCCAGAATAAACTTTTTCTACCTTTAAATGAAGTTTGTTTTTTATCTCTTTATGGGTTGTTTTTGGATTTTTCTTTATAAAATCTATTAACTTT
>ERZ1292629.79-Hain-H43-01um-R1-79-length-97626-cov-6_pt1 | contig 44615 bp, 27 predicted proteins | sample MGYA00564399_ERZ1292629 | MGnify/ENA primary metagenome ERZ1292629 (study PRJEB36523, sample SAMEA6512636) | groundwater metagenome | collected 2019-01-08 | study: AquaDiva: Metagenomics assemblies of 32 groundwater samples
CAAAAGTTATAACGATTTTAATAAGATATATCTAAAAATTAGAAACAAATTTGTAAGATTGGGAATAATTGACCATGTATTTACTATAATTATCCTTGTCCGCATTCAAATCAATATACATAGAACTATCGCCAAAAGGAAAAGAGTAATTGTCATTGAAAATTTGATTCTGATTACTATAGACAACATAAGAAAACGTGCCTTTTCCATTAGGAAGTTTATTTCCATAAACAGTTTCTCTATTCTGTTTATTCCAAAAACTTGGGGAATTATATGGAATTAACTTCAAACGAGGATTAAAGTTATACTTGCCAGAACCAGTATCAAAAGTCAAATCATCTGTATAGCCAACTTGTCCGCTAAAGAATAAAGGGCTTTTTCCAATAGTTATTGGGGAGCTGAAAGGGAATTTTCTTAAAACAGTTTCCTTAAGTATGTCAGAAGAATTATAGCTTTGAGATATAGGAAACATATAAAAAATTCCCTTATATTTATCATATCCACGAACAGCATTAAATTCTACAATGCCTTCATTAGTTAAAAAATACAAAGGAGATTTATATTGATCTGCTTTTTCAGAGTTATTTTGACTGCCTAAAAAGAACTTTAGATAAGGCCAGTCTTCATATTCTGCGTCAGAGGCGAGATTATAATTTCCAGGCAGATATCGAAAATTATAATTATAATATCCGTTTATGTAAGAAACATTTGGACTATATTGCCCATTTACTAAAAAAGTCCCAACTTTGAAATTGCACCTCTCTCCTCCAAGAGGATCCACAAAATTAACAAACTGTTCTTCCTCAAAATCATTACTACCGAAGCCTGTACTCAACCCCTCGGGTTTAGAAATTACACAAACCTTCGGTTCTACATATGAAATCGTTCCATTCACGAAATTTTCAGAATAAAATTTGATTGTGGCATTTTTAAAATCAGATTCTTTAACGCTTAAACTTAAATTACCTTTATCGTTGTTATCAAATCTAAAAGAAAAAGGAATAAATTCTATAAACTTTAAGGAAGTTGAATTTGGATAGTAGACATACTTGTTATATCCATAACCTCCAACGAAGACTAAAGATTCCCATGGATCTGGAAAATCTCCAAAATGCCAAACTGTGTTGCGCCCATCAAATAAACCGCGAACCAAGCTATAAACTTGTTTCTTATCGCCCTGGCTTTTTCCATAAATTAGCCCTTTATAGTCAATAGACATGCGTGCACCAGAATCAGCACTTACTTGAGGAACATAAAAAGACTTTGTGAGTTTTGACCTATTGATATGAAAAGTATAATTAGCGCTTTTTCCATAATCCAAATTAGAATCAAAAAACAGATAAGTATCTGGATAATAAGATACGAAAGGTCCACTCTTAAAAACAGGACCGCTAATAATAGCATCAAAATTGGGTGCAGGATTAGAGCTTAAAATAGGAAGCCTGCCTACTCCATTACCATCTATATAAATAAGGCTTAAAGGAGGCCAAGGAGGATCCTCAGAAAATTCATAGGCAGTTTTATCAAATAAACTCACAGAAACATATTTCTCATAAAAATATCTGTCATCAGTCTTTATAATATAATTTGGAAAAAATAAAGCCTTCCAATTAGATTTAAAAATCTTTTCACCTTTAAGATAAAAAGATACCTCACCATCAAGTTTCTTTCCCCTAAGAGACAAAAGGCTCGAATTTATTATTATTTTAATAGGCACTAACACTGAAGAAGCTGGAGGAATCAAAACTTCTTTTGGATAGTCGAAAGAAATATTCTTCTCACTCAAACCAGTTAAATTAATTTTCACATACTCAGAGCCATCAATCCTAGAATTTGAAAGATTTACATATTTAACACTCTCTGAATAGCCACCCTTTTCCAAAATATCATCAAAAACAATTTCTAAAGAACTTTTATCCAAACTTATAGAAGACAGTAAATTAAAAATTATTTTAACACCTTGTGTTTTTCCATCTAAGGTATAAGCTAAAAAAATTTCCCTTCTACCTTGCTTTAAAGTATTAAGATCTAATGAATAACTAACATTGACAGAAACTGACTGCAATGGTTTAATCTCATCAAGAAATTCATCTACGTTCACAGTCAAGCCATCTTCAAGGTTGCTTAATGTTGGCCTTAGGAGTCTAATTGAATGACCCTCAATATTCTTAACGTTTATTAAAAAACTTCCTTGAAAAAATCTCGTTTGTGGTTTTACATTTATTAACTTAAAAATCGGGTTAATAGATAAAGAGTTATTTTGAATTTCAATAAAAGGATCTATTTCTCTGAGTGTAGACGGTAAATTAATTAAACCAGCGCCCTGCAAATCATAGTCCATACCCAAGTCAATAGCGCTATTCTTCATAGCATCCTTAATCTCAAAAGGAGCTAATTCAGGAAATGCCTGCCTTATTATTGCCAAAGCTCCAGAAACATGAGGGGTAGCCATACTTGTCCCTGACAAATATATATGAGTTTCTCCTTCACCACAAAGACCATAAACTGGATTGGGTAAAGTAAGTCCTGGGAGTCTAGCCGCACATATACCAACACCAGGGGCAGAAATATCAGGTTTACGTAAATCTTCTCCATTCCAAATCAAAGGCCCTCTAGAAGAAAAATCGGCAATTGGCTCTCCTCTTAAACATTGAGGGTGGTTTCCAATCTGCTCAATTTTGCAAGCAGCTGCAACAGTCACAGCCGTTCTTGCAGTCCCAGGGCTTCCAATAGTATCTGCCTCAGGCCCACTATTCCCTGCAGCAATTGAAGAAATCACTCCCAAAGAAGAAGCTCTGTCAACTATTCTAGATAAGCCATCATCTGGATCTCCAGAGCCGCCTAAACTCATACTTATAACATCGACATGATCAGAATAATCTCCATTACAGCCGCCTAAATAAGCCTCGTCCCCTTCAATAGTAAAATTATATTTATTTCCACACAAAGAAGCCTCTATAGCCCTTGCTATCCCAATTAAACCGCCACTTCCTCCCGAATCTAAAACTTTGTAAGCCATTATTCCAGCTCCAGGAGCAACACCAAGATATCTATCATTTATTCCAGCAACAGTAGAAGCTACATGAGTACCATGTCCATGGTCATCCATAGGATCGCTATCTTCATTAATGAAATCATATCCTCCAACAACTTTACATTGTTCTCCCAAGCAACCACCCAAATCAGGGTGAGTATAATCTACACCAGTGTCTATTACAGCCACAACCGTTCCAGTTCCATCAAGAGGCCTACCCAAGTTGTCTGATAAAGCCCAAACTTCAGGCGCACCGATCATGGGAACACTTTCATCAAGGATAGCCTCATATCTAGTATTTGGATAAACATTCTTCGCTCCCAGCTCTTTCAATTTTTTTATATTGTCTTCATTATATTCCAAATCAGGTAAATATAACATATTTGCAACAGCCTTTGCTATTTCTTTGACTTCAATATTATTCTTACTACTTTCAGGTGCCAATCGAAGTTTGGAATTAGAAGCAAAATCTTTTTGTCCTCTCAGTCTACTGGCAAAATCTTTTTGTTGCTTAACAACTTTCTGCTCCTGTTTTCTAAACATTTCTTTAATATCTCCTCTAGAGAAAAATTCCTTATACTTTGCATTTCTCTCTTCCACAGGAACAGCCTTTAATTCTCTCGTAGATCCCAGATTATACAAAAATAGTTTAGTCTTATAAGTTAAGCTATTCGTAACTTCTGCCGCAGGCTCTTCAGATAATTCAACAATAATTCCCTGTGATTGATTATTTTCTTCAATTTTTATCAAATCACTTTCGGATGTTTCATCAACATTGTTATCTAAAACATCAAGAAATTTCTTTATTTCTTTTCCAGATAAATCTCCATTGGAAACATGATACCCGCTTTCAAAATCCAAAACAGATTTTCTTTCCAGATCATAATTTAAATTATTCGGTTCGCTAATAACATTTCCAACTATCTCTCTTTTCCCAAGATTTTGATAAGCCACATAGCTCCCAAAAATCAAAACAAAAACAAACAAAAACGCAACAAAAAGGTATCTTAACTCTAATCTTTTTCCTCTTCTAAAATTATAAACCATCGTCTCTTTTAATGAGAAAAAGTAACAAATATTGTATATAAATTCTTCTACATTACATGAGCATTAATTACAGTTAAAAAATTCAATACAAAATGCCAACCAGTTTATGTTTTATATCTAAAAATCTAATTCTTTCATCAACTTCCTGTGAGTTATCTCCTTTTGTCACAAAATAAACACCATATTCATCTGTTCCTTTCCCTATAACTCTATGAACAATCAATTCTCCATTCTTTTCATAACTTATTATGTCTCCTATTTCTATTTCACCTTCTGATTTCGGAATTATTGTAATCCCATTTGAGTTTTCATCAAGAGTAGGGCTCATGCTCCCACTTTTATCATAGCTGCTCAATCCTGAATTGTTTATCTTTATCTCAATTCGATCATTAAAAATTAAAACATCTTCGTTTGTTAAAAAATCTCCCGCTGTCTTTTGAACAAAAGTCCCAGTTAAATTAGGAGATAAAGAAACAAAATATTTGTCTTTATAAAAGTTATAAAATTGAGAAACAAAGAACCCAAGGCTAAAAAACAACAGCAAAACAATAATTCCCAACAAAACTTTGCTCTTATCCATTAAAGCAAAAAATAGTTAAGATTTATATCTTTTTATATGTTGAAGATTATTATTTTACCTCTAAAAGATATCTAGGATCTATCTTTGCATTATTAACTGCATACTTAAATGCTAATTTCCATAACTTTCTATCTTCAAGTTTGGCTTTAAAAGAAGTTATACCATCGCCCTCATCTTTCCCATATTTCTCTAAATTCACTAAAAAATATTTATTATGAAAAACAATTAATAATCGCCTTCCATTTGTGAAATGAGCATAATATTCTAACTTAATTTGCTTTTCAAGAACTTTAGCAACCTTCTCTACATTTTTTTCTTCTATTTCTACTGTATACAGTACCCAAATTTGCTTTTCATCGCCATTATTATTCTCTTCCTCTTGAGATTTAATTACTTTAAATCCTGATAAAGTCGATTTATCTTTTAAGCTCTTATCAATTATCCAACCCCTCCAGATCTTTTCCATATAATAATCCGAGTTTTAACATTAAATAATTACCTATAGTAAAAATTAAAATTAATATAGGCTATAAGTCACAATTCACTCTCATCTAGCAAAGGATAAATATCAAAAGCTACTTCTTCATAAGGATGTGCTTCTCTCATAGCTTTGATTATTTCCTTAGCTTTATTGCTCGAACTGAGTTCAATATTCCGCAGCTTGTGTGCGGAGTCTCAGTTTGAGGCTTAAAAATACCTCTCAGCTTGCTGTGATTGGGATTTTTATTTTTCTGACAAACAAATTCAATCCTGTCTTCTTTTACTTCTTCTATAGACAATTTCGTGACCTATACTATTCTCGTTTGAAATTGTCTTATTAGAAAATTCTGAACCAACTATCATATACTCTTCAGAATTATCTATAGTTTTCCAAATTTCCCAATAAAAGGAGTAGCCTTTTCATTTGGTTTAAATCTTCCCACTCCCTCAGTAGAAAAACTGCAATATGAATAATTGCCTATAACTCCTCCTCCACTTTTCCCAACTGCTTCCAAAACTTCTTTTGTGTGCGATTTAGGAACAAAAACAACGATCTTCACATTTTTCATAATTATCTCAAACAAATAACTTTAATAAATTTTCCATAATCCCTAAAATATATTTTAGGTATCATCAATAACTCCCTCTCTCCTTCCTCAATCTTCTATATCTATAATAAACAATTATTAATACAGCAACTAATAAAATAACAGGTATCAAGAAGTAATATGTAAGTCTGTTGTTTGTTTTTGGCTTCTCAACAGGGCACTGAGTAGGACATGGACCGCCGCAATCAATTCCCTCTTCTCCCTGATTTTGCTTTCCATCAGAACAAGTAGGGCAAGCTCCGCATGGTCCGCCGCAATCAACAAGAAATTCACAACTATTATCATGACAATTTTTTATATTATCTTCACATGAAGGATTCTCAGTAAAATAACAACTCTGCACTCCAAAAGGTTTACCTATTGTTTTATTACAGTTGCCAACATCATTACAAAATCTCTCCTGATAACCACATACACTTTCATTCCAGCTATTCAACGTGCAATTACTCTGTACTTGTCTGTATATATCACCGATTAAGAATCCAGAAGATAAACCAGTAACAGCACTCTGACATTGAAACCAATCGTTGCAAGCCCATTTTACCAAACAAAGTGGTTTTCCACCTCCACCGCCCCCACCGCCTCCTCCACCGCCTGAAGTAGGTTCACTAGGACACAAAACATCCTGAACGCTAACATTCCATTGTAGAGAATCATTCAACACTCCATCAGTTGTAACAACCTTAACTCTATGAACTCCAGAAACTCCACAACCAAAAGAGTAAACAAAAGTGTCATACAAAGATAAATTATCATATTCCTTAAAAGAATCGTCTACATACCAATAAGTGTCAGGAATCGTACCATCAGGATCATATTCGGAAACGTTAAAGAAGATATTGTCAGTTCCTGATGCTGTAAACGTCAAATTTATAGGATAATAAGAAACAATTCTTGGCTGTCTATTCTGGTTAGTAATTGTCAATTGAAAAGTCTCACAAACGGACTTGTTATTTCCAAGTCCAGAGTCACAAAAACTTATGTTTGAATGTATTCTGTTCTGTGGCAAACCTTTGTCAATAGCGCAAGTATTTATTAAATAAACACCAATATTCGAAGAATTGGCCGTAAAGTTAATTTCTCCAGTGGAACTATTAACATTAAAAAGCTGATTTCCAGAAAGAAAAGACAAATTATAAGATAAGTTTCCATAATTAGCCAATTCATAAACAGAATCAGTAGCGTTAATAAATTTATAAAAAGTTCTGTTTTCACCGCTGCCCCATATAGTTTGGACTCCTATGTTAGCATTAAATGAGGGATTGTTATTGATCTCTATAACCGTGAGGTTCACATTTTTCCTATCAATATATAAATTATCTTTTACAGAAATGTTTCTTAGGTAACTTCCAATTTCATTTTTTCCTAGTAATCCTGAAAATATTTCAGACTTAGAAATAGTTAAATAAGGACTTATAGTTTGACTTGAATAAGGCCTAGCAACAGAAAAAATAACATTTGACGGCTCTATGTTAAATTCTAAACTATCTTCATCAACATCAGTTGCATTTATAGAATAATCAAGAGACTGGCCTTCACAAGCAAATACATTATTATCTATAAAGCCCAAAACAGGAGAAGAATCAGAAACATTAACAAAAAATTCTACTTCATTAGTTCCCAGTCTACTTATTGAATCATTTCCTTGAACAATAATTCTATTACTCCATCTAACCGCTTGAAAAGTTGTATTTGGAATAAAAGTTATGTTCCTATAAGCAAATAAATCGTGTCTTATGTCATAAAGAGAAAATTGCCAAGAATCAATAGCCGAACTAGCAGAAACATTAAGATTTATTAAAAAAATATCAAATTTATCAAAATTATAAGTCGTATTCTCAGGGCTAGAAATATTAATCACAACAGCAGAATTAAGCACCCCAAGACTTATGGAACCAAAAACACTTTTACCAGTAATCAAAGAATAACCTCCAAAAAATAAAATGCAAATTAAAACAAAAAAAGCACTAAAAAAAATAATTCTCTTTTCCATGTTATCTAAATAAATTTTAAAGATTAAAAAGTCTTTGCATTTCACAATATATCCGATTAAGCTCTAGAAATTAAAATAACAATTTTCCCTTTATATGATCCTTCCTTTATTTTTACAGGAACACTAAGAACAATTGGAATATTTAGAGTTTCATTAACACCTAAATAATAAGATTCCTTTTCAATTTTAATATATTCATCTATTTCCTTACTTAAAGAAAATCTAACTTCTACAGGAAATGCTCTATTATTATTAATTTCTATGCTCCTTGTTGCAGATCCTCCAGGATTAACAGCTCCAAACGTCAAAGCAGTATTATTCAAATCAAAACCGATCCCGCCATTCCTAACAAGAAACAAAACATCATAGTTCTTTGTTTCTATAATGGGATTTTCCATAATGTCATTTTTAAAAGAAAGAAAAATAACTATAAATGAAATAAAAATGCATAAAAAGCAAAGCAAATAAAGCAAGCTATTTCTTCTTAATATTCTTCTTGTTTTCATTCTTAAGTCTCCTGAATTTAATGTAAATCCATACGAAAAGAAGAGCAACAAAAACAAGAGCTGAAATCAAAGCAATTGTAGTGTAATTTATCTTTGTCTTAAATTTTAAATCTAAAGTTGACTCCTCAGTCTTATTTGCATAATGCAAATAAACTTTAGCTTTAAATTTCTTATCCTTTATTTGACTCGCATCAAAATGTCCATATAAAGTTTTTGATTCCCAAGGCTTTAAATTTTCAGAAGGAGTTTTAAAAGTTGCGTTCGTACCTAGGATCCCACCTTCAATATAAACTCCCTCTATGGGGTCATTCCAAAAGCTTTCTATGCGAATATTAAGTGAGTTTATCCTATCCCTCTCAAAAAATTTTGTATAATCCATTACTCTAATTGATAATTCCCCAAGTCTAAAAACTGCTTCAGCTAATGCATCTTTCTCTCCTCCATAGTCAACAATTGCCATAGCTTTGTATTTTCCAGGCTTGTATTTCTCTGTCGATATGCTTTTCTTAATTTCCTTAGTTTCTGTAGATTTTATTTCATCTGTACCAAGAGAAATAGTATCCATCTTTTTGTTTTCAGAGTCATAAATTTCGATATAAGAACTAGCAGTTATAGTTTCTTTTCCTTTCTCGGTTATTTTTAAAATAAAATCTGCATTCTCTCCAGCATTAACATCTTTTGTATAAAATTCAATTTCAGGATATTTTCCAGGGTAAGGAACATCTATAGCTATAACACCTCGAACATTAGCAGCAACACCAAACCCAGAAGATCCGTCCTTAACAACCTCTTTAGCACCTATTGCTAAGACATGCATACCAGGCATCTCAATTTCAGCAGGAAGGCTAAGGGTAACATCAACACTATCAGAGCCCTTAATGATCCTTTTACTCAACTTAGCATATTTGTCTAAATCGCCATCTAAATAAACTTCAAGTTCACTTTCGGCTGAATCACTATAAAAATTAAAAGTAACTGTCTGTTTCAAATAAGGTTGAAAATTAGACTTGTACGCGGAAGGATAAACTCCGACCAAAGCAGAATTAAAAGGAATTAAAAAAACAACAACTAAAAAAAACAACAAAACTCTTTTTCTCATCTCCATCAAAACATAAAACACTTTTAATTTATAAACTCTATCTCAAAAAAACAAAAATTTAAGAAACTGCTTGGGCAGTTGCAGTCATTGTATCTCCAAGAAAAGAATCTTTAATCGCATCGCTTGGTATTCTCAAAAGGACATCTATTCTTATCGAATTCTGCCCACCCAAACCAGGAACACCATTAAAGAAAAATCCAGGACCTAAACTACCAGCACCACCACAAACTTTATCTCCTAAAGTACCAACAGTATTATTAACATCTCTAAAAACACCTAGATTAAAACCAGTAGTGTTGCCACAAGCACCAGCATCCAAATTAGTAACATTATATTGATACAAAGGTCCACCACCCAAACTGCCCCCGATAAACTGCGTAGCGTTCTTCTCAGTCTTTACAAATAAGGTAACATTAACAGTCCCCAAATTATCTAAAACAAAACCTTGCGTTACAGTTCTCCAATTAGTTCCATTACTACCATTAGAAGTACTTAAAATAACGAAGTCTGTATTTGGAGGATGAAATCCTGAACTCCAATTTATATTGTTTACAGAAAAATTGATAGCTGTATTAGCCACAACAGTAACATTAATTGTGCCAGTACTTGTATTGGTAGGCGCAAACCTAACATCCAAAGGTAAGATAGAACTATAAGAAACAAACAAACCAACAGCAGAAACCAAAACAGCAATAACCGCAACAATCAACAAAGTATCATCTGACTTCATGGCGCCTCCGAAACAGAAAGGCTGATGCTACCACCCAAACCATTATTTCCAGCAACAAAAGGCTCATTACTATTAACAACAAAGTTATCAGAACTAATTCCACCAAAAGAACCGCTGCCAGACATAACCATCACAATAGACACCAAAGATAAAGCAATTGCAACAACCAACAACACAACAGCAATTTGTTTTTTTTCCATCTTCACTCTTCTTTTAAACAACTAACTGATATAAAAACAACTTATTTATAAATGTTTCTATAGTCAACAACTAATCTATCCTCCACAATTATTTTTATCATCATTTAACTTTCGCTCTCGATCTCTTGAAGAAAACGAACCAAGCTAAATTAACTATCAGTAAGATTATAACTAAAACAATTAAAATATCTGTGACGTTAAATCCTCCACCGCCTCTACCTCTTATAGCATAACCTACTCCAGTTATATCTAAACTATCTGAGTTAACTTTCAAAAGCAAGTTCTTATCAGCAGATTTTTGTCCATATTGAATTAATAATTTACCATCGTATTCTCCTTCTTTTACTCCAACAGTATCCCAATAAGCAATCAGCTCCTTTCTCGACAAAGAAGGTATATCTTCGCTAGCAGATTTAACATCAGCCATGGTCTCACCATCTCTATTGAATACAAGAAGATTTGCGTACACATTCTTTAATTCCTGATTCCATTTATTCTCAACTAAAATTTGTAATTTGGCAATCTCTCCTAAACTAAATTGGTTAACTAAAATACTCTCCATGCTAATCAAATTATTTCCAACAGAAAATTGTTTTTCAAGATCTCTTGATTCTCCATCGTAAAAAACAGTAGCTTTGGCAAGATAACTCCCAGTGTTTACATTAGCAGGCCACTTAGCGGTAAGTTCTGTTCTTTCCCCCGGCTCAAGAGCAGTAAAATCAGTTTCAACAGTTCCAACTTTCTCATTCAAAGGAGTGTAGATATCTATCAAAGCTCTAATTTCTCCAATCCCTATTTTTCCCCTACTCACAACAGGAACAATAAAAGTAGCTGTAGAGTTTTGCTCAGTATCTAAAATACTCAGATCAAAATCAACATATTTCCCAGGATATGGAACATAAACATTAAGTTCACTAACAACAGCAACAGCTGCTCCAACAAATGTTCCACCGCTAGAAGATTTTGGAATTTCAAGAGCCACGATCTCAGCTTTATGTAAACCAGGCTCTAGGCTTTTAGGTAAATTGACCTTATACTTAAAACTCTTGCTTTCTTCACTAGGCATAAAAGCAATGTTGTTCTCTGATAAAAGAATCGAGCTATTTAACTCTCCCTGGACAATAAAAACAACTTGCATACTTTTATGTTCATTATTTAAAACAGAAAAATCAACATCTTTCTCTAAACTAGGTTGAAAGTCTAAAGTAGTTCTTCCAGGAGTTATACCAATAGCTGAAACAAAGTTACTTACAAACATGATAAAAACAAACACAATAATAAAAAATCTACATTTCATTTTTCTCCCTCCCTTCATATTTATAGCCGCTTTCATTGTTTTCAATAAACTCATCATATGGAGATAAGTAAATAAATCCAACAAAACCCCCATTCTCAGTCTTTGTAACATTTATCTTTACATTTCCAACATTCCTAAGTTTGTCTCCTTCATCACTTTCTTCAAAATTCAAGGCAACTTTTGAATCAACAACAATCTTTTTCTCAAAGCTCTGAATAAAACTATTACTTGCCTTCCAATAATATTCTCCAGGTTCTAATTTAATTGTTGCAGATTTGTCAACTCCTATAAACTTAGAATTTGAAAAATCCCCATTCTTAGATATCTCAATTGTATTTGATCCGATAGAATAGAAAGTCACTTTGTCCTCATTAAGACTAACACTTACTTTAGGATATAAAGCAAAAACAGTTCCGAACAACAAAACTAGCGCTATTACTTGAATCAAAACAAATTTATGTTTCATCCGCCCTCCGCTAATCTTGAAGTGAATGTAACAACCGATGTTCTTGTTCCTGCACCTTCTCCACTCGGCACTTGAACATAAATGTCAACTTCTGATCTATTCAAACTATTCTCGAAATTAAAACCTGTAATTGCGTTTAAAGGAAAAGTCGAATTTGGCATGAAAGTAAAGTTAGTAATAGAAGAACTCCAGTTGAAAGCTCCTTCGAAGCCGCTGCGATTATCAACTTTAAACTGATAATATTGGCTTGGATTTCGAACAGTTTTCCATAAATCATCAGCATGTATACTAACATTAACAATAGAGTTTCCAAAATTTTCCAAAACAAAAGGCCCAGGGACATTATCTGTTGTGTTGTCCGAATCCAAATGAGATATAAAAGTAAAGTTAACAAAATTATTGATAGCACTAACAACTACCATAGAACTTAAATTTATGCTCCGCACATTGGTCCAATTGACAAAACCAGAACCATCATTTACCCTGACACTCCACAAATAATAGTCTCCATTATCGTAAAAACATCTTAAATTGTTGTCTAATGTATAATTACTGGCTTGCCCATTTGGAAATACATTCCTCGGATCAACACACAAACCCAATCCTGTTTTTGTTAAATTAAATTCGTAATTCAATACATCGTTATCATCATCAATACTTGTCCAATTAAAGTAAGGTTTCCTAGAGGTTATCAACTGTCCATCCGAAGGATAATTCAGAGTAACATTAGGCAAGCTATTCAAAATATTCAGATTCGTACTGTTAATCCAATCACTATACAAAATTCCATCAAACAACCTCAAAGAGCAGCTCCAGTTTTCTCCCCTAGTAGTGTTTTTATTATCCAAAGTTGTAACAAAAAAAGTTCCATTTGCATAACTATTATTATAATCTACAGCTAAGTGCCTTGCAGAGTTATTATACCATGCTACACTAGCGTTAATTTTATCATTATTACCATCAAGTAAAGTTGCAAAACAATTTAGATCATCTTTAGTCTTATTAGTTCCAAGTGTGCTGTTTATAAAAACTGCGCTGACATTTGGAACAAACCTTTTATCCCCTATGCTATAATTTGTCCAAGAACTTACGTTAAAGATTACATTTGTTAAATTCAAAGAAGTCAAATTATTACATAAACTAAGAGGGCAATTTAACCCATTTCTAAATATTACGGGATTTGCAAATCCTCTGTCACCTATGCCGTACAAACTAACATTAGCGCTGACATTTAATCCTAAATTCAAATCGCTTCTAACTTCAGCACTGTTATTCCCAATATTTACATCCCTAGTAAGATTCGTACCCGTACCATTCAAACCTCTAATGAATTTTATCTCCCCAAACCTTGAGTTTTTTACCATAACAAAACTATCATTAAAGGAGTAATTTCCAATGTCCATATCAAATAAGTTTGTATTGTTCGCAAGTCTAATACCCGAAGTTTCAAAAAATAAGTCATAACGCGAAGTATTAGTATTTTTTATATTTACAGAAGAAATAGTAGTGTTTCTTCCAGAGTCTCTTATCGTGATCGCGTGTCCAACAGAATTATTTATCAAACCACCAATAATCGTATTGTTAGCTGAATTATCTCTTATAACAAATCCGCTACTTGTTATTAAATCTAAAGTGTTGTTTACCAGTAGAATATTGACAGCAGTTGCCCCAAGATTTACTCCAAACTGATTATTATAGAACGTGTTGTTCAATATTAAATTATTCAAACTGGTGCCTATGGAAAATAAAACACCTGTGCCAGTGAGATTATAGAAATAATTGTTAACAATTGTATTGTTGCTACCTCCGACATTTCTAACTCCTATTCCAGTCAGACCGAGACTATTTCCAGAGATAGTCCAGTTATTGCAATTTCCTTGTAAATTTATAGTAGCTGTAGATCCACTTCTTGTTATCGCATTGTTCATTATTAAATCATTATCAGATCCAATTGCATAAATTCCATACTGCGAAGTGCTGTCTAAGCTATTATTATAAATTAAATCATTATCAGATCCAGTTTCTATATTAATACCTCTTCCAAAATCAATTATCGTTAAATTAATTATACTAATATTTGAAAATCCTGTTGTAATCGAAACCCCATAGTCACTTATTCCATCGTCCCCATCTATCTTCTTGCCATTTCCATACAAAGTCACATTATTAGCCGTTACATTAAAACAAGTCCCTGTTGTAACAATATCATTTTCTAAAATATAAACACTATTCGTCTCATTAAGAAAACCACAATCGACCAATCCAAAAGAATTGCCAATGCTATAGTTTGTCCATGAAGTAACATTAAATGTCACATTTGTTAAATTCAATGAAGTCAAATTATTGCATAAACCAGAAGCACAAGCTACACCATTTCTAAATATAACTTGTTTCAAATAAGGGATAGTTGAAAGTCCATATAAGCTTATGTTAGCACTCCTGTTTAGTCCCAAGTTCAAATCGCTCCTAACTTCTGCACGATTACTTCCAATTCGTATATCTCTCGTAAGATTGCCTCCAGACCCATTAACAGGCTGTAAAAATCTTATCTCTCCAAAATTTGAATCTTTTACAATAATCTTAGATCCTATTCCAGCAAAACTATAATTTCTAATTGAAGGCATATCTACAAAAGTTGTTCCATTCAAACCCGCGTCAGATAATTTAATATCATAAAAAGAGTTAGAAGTATTAAAAATAATAATATTTGTAAATATATTCTCAACAGAACCTGAAAATAAGATAATCGAATCCCCTATCGAAGAATTAAGCAAGCCCCCAGTAATGTTGTTAGATGAACTAATAGACTCGATATATAAATTATTTGTATTCAATTTTGCCTTGTTATTTATTAGAGAATTATATTTGCTGTTAGACAAACGTATGCCTGAATAAAGGTTAGCTTCTACAGTGTTATTAGTTAAATTATTAGCATTAGAATTAAATAAAGAAATTCCAGCCCCAGAAGCATCCTGACCATTACCATTTAGGACATTATTTTCCACTAAGTTGTTGTTTCCAGAGGATATACTCAAGCCATATTGTGAATTAGAATTAATTATATTATTCTTTAAAGTGTTATTATATGATGCTTCTATTCTCACACCTTCTCCACTCCCACCAGCATTTGAGTTTAGAGTGTTGTTAATCAAAGTGTTATTATCAGAGTTAAAAACTAAATAAATTCCTATATCGTTTAAAATTATATTGTTATCTCTAATCAAATTTTTGGAACTTAAGTCTAAGTGTATACCTTCGCTATTCTCATATAAAAAGTTGCTAACAATATTAGATTTTATTATGTTATTTCCAAAAATAATTCCATTGGAAAAGCCCTTAACTTCTAGATTTTTTATAGTTATGTTAATTAAATTAGGAGCAACATTAACACCGTCATTATTTCCAGCACCATTTCCATTAACCATATAACCATTTCCGTCAAGAGTTATATTATCTGCAACAATCGTAAAACAGGTTGGATTAGATGAGATATTATTCAGAAGCTTATAAGTTTTCCCAGGGATATCCAACTGTCTGCAATTTACAATAAGACCTTCGTCAAAAGTAAATATTGAACTCTCCGTATCATTCCTGTTTCCAGCTGTATCATTTGCAAAAATTCTTAATGTATAAGTTCCATCTTTTATCGTTGAATTTGAGGCAAAGTAATTTATATCATCACTAGTATTCATAGTCTTGTTGTTTATACCATTATCTAGAGTATAAAGGACAGTTCCACCGTATTCATTCAATGTAACATTAAAGAATAAAGAAAGATTATGGATTCCATAAATACTTCCATTAATTGGAGAAGTAATTATTACAGATGGGCGAATATTTTCTCGGTTTACTGTAAACTCACGCGTCTCAGAATAATTTTTATTGCCATAGCTGTCAGTTAAGTTTACTTTCCAATAATATTTTCCAGCCTTCAGCCTGTATAAATCCTTAATTTCATATTTACTTAAACTTCTGTTCCAAACAGCAACTTCATCAATTGTTCCATTAAAGAAACCTAGTCTGCCTGTCGATCCTTCCCCAACTTCGAAGTTATTTGGAGTCAAAGCGATCGTTTTTAACTGCAAGCTTTCTCCAACTTTTTGACCATCTATGTAAAGCTCCCTCTTTGTAGAATTGACAAAAACTCCAGCTATATGATGAAAACCATTTTTTAAATCTGAACTCCCATTTGCTACAATGCCTGGAGCAGCACTATTTCTAACATAAAGGAGACCTCTACCTGATTTATTAACACCTATGCCATAAAAAGAAGTATTTCCGAATTGATATAGTTCAGCAACAGGAACAACACCATCAGTTTCAACTCCTCCGCCACTGTAATTAATCCAAGCAGAAATTGTAAATGGATAATTACTTATGCCTAAGTTTGTATTATGATTAATCATGTCATCAATTCCATCAAATTGAAATCCACCGCCAAATTTCCCATTAGAAATGTTTACAGCGGCTCCATTAAAAGCTGTTCCGTTCCTTCCGTTTCCAGAATAATCATAAACGAAAGAGTTATTTTCTCCAAACTCAGAATCGTTGTCTAAATGATACAATAATTTTGTTGTTGCATCTGGAATTACAGGAATTGAAGTCCAGTTGTAGATTATCTGTGTGCCGTTTAAGACTTTAGCCTGATATAATAATCCATTCTTATAAAAGTTTGTTGAAGAAGTTGAATTTCCTCCATAAATTTTAACATGAATTAAGTCTGCAATATCCCTATCAAAAACCTTTGCATCCAAACTTATGTTGAATATCTCTTCATAAAAAACAGAAGCATTGTCTGGTTTATTCAAAATAACAAAAGGCCAACATTCGTCATCTGCATTGTCAGTAAAGCCATCTCCGTCATCATCAATTAAATTAGTGCAATCACTCTCAGAAGAACTTAGTGGCTTGCATCCTCCAAATATTCCAAGGTCGCAAACCCCCGTGTAGTTGAAGTAACCATCATTAATGTTTATGTCGCACTTTGAGTTATCAGGTCTTACAGAACAACTCGAATAAAATATTGTGCAGTTTCCGCTTGACTGATTAGTCAAACAATTCGCAGCAGAGTCTCCAGATATTTGACAAGAAGGAGATCCAGAATCATCAACACAAATTCCATTTGGATTCCAAACAAACTGGCTTCCATTTATATTATTTCTGCAAGATTCTCCTCCTCCTAACGTACAGCCAGTTGTTAAATTAAAGCTCGTTTTGTTAGCGAAAACTACCCCATTTATACAGCTCACTCCAAAAGTGCTATTGACTCCACAAATACCGTCAGCAAAAAAACTAGTTCCAGTAAGATTAATGTCACAGACGTCAATGTCAGTTACACTACTAGAATTTTGACAATTCAAATAATAGTTATTTACTTCATTATCATAATAAATTTGTGCAGATTGCGTTTGTTTAATGCACTGATTTGAAGCACAAATCCCTTCAGCTGCATAGCCAGTTGGAGCAGAGAAAGTTATGTCGTTATCGCACTGGTTCCCAGATAAATCACAATTTTCAAAATAATCAGAGTTATTCCTAACCATTCCAACAGCACAAGTATTATTTCTGGTTAATAAACCGAATTCATCTTCTTGAACACCATCCCAATCAACATAGTTAGTCCTATTCAAACAAGTAACACCTTGAACTCCAGCATTTGTATAAGGTGCGTTTCCGCAGCCTGGATAATTGTTATCTCCATCAATTGTGCTAAAGTTATTTGTTGCGCTATCCGTATAGACAAAATTTTTAGTACAACATGGAGCAGAACTAGAAAATTCAGGAAGCTCAATATTAATTGCAGGTTGATAACCTTTATGCCCTGCAATGACTCCTTTATTTGAAACATTAAAACTTGTTCCATTAGATGGATCCAAAATACAAGTAAAACCATACCTATTAGGAAAAGCCGCATTAGAAATACATCCAAACGAAGAAGCTGCTGGGCAATCTGGACTAGCCAAAATATTGTCAGGAAAAATATCAGTTCCATTAACGCCAGCCAAACTTCTATCAGTGCTGCAAGTTGTGTCAGAACATATTCCATTATAAGCAAAATCATTTGCTGTAAAGTTATTATCACAACTTAACCAACTGCTTGAACAGGTGCTAAAGTAAGTTGAAGTATTTGTTGCTGTTGGTGTATTCATGTCACAAGAACCAACGCCACCCTCATTTGTACAAATTCCATAACTTCCAGAATCAACGCAATATTTTCCCGCATTCGCCAAACAAGGAGAAGAAAAATCATCAACACAAACCAATCCACCTGTTGTATTAACACTTCGCTCACAAGAAACAGTAAACTCTCTAGTTTCAGATTCATTTACGTTTCCAAAAGAATCAGTCAAATTTACTTTCCAGTAATATTTTCCTCCTTTAAGCCTATAGAGATTTTTTACTTCTACATCACTTAGACGTCTATTCCAAAAAGTAGGTTCATCTATACTTCCGGAAAAAAATTCTGCTTGAATATCACCACCTTTTCCGATATTTATCTTCATAGGATTTGTAAAAGCACAGCAAGTTTTAGAGCTAGTTATATTAGCTACATTGACACCGTTAACATAAAGTCTTTTATCAGTATCATTTATAAAAATTCCAGTTATGAGAAACCACTTATTTGTAACATCGATATTAGAACCAGCGACAACCTCAGAAGCAGTAGAAAAACTGTCTCTTGTATATATCTCTGGGTTTCCACTGGCATTTATTCTAATACCATGATAAATAAGACCTTCTTTAACATCATTTTCTATAATTGTTCCCTTATTCGTTCCAGTATAATTAACCCAAGCGCTTAATGTAAAAGGGAAGTTTTTATAACCTAAATTCGAACCCTCTACAGAATCGTCAATTCCATCAAAATCAAAAGATCCTGCGAACTTTCCCCCATTCATTCTTAAATTAACACCATTAAGTGTTGTTCCATTATTTCCGTTCCCAGAATAATCATAAACAAAAGTGCTATTTTCACCATATTCACTTCCATTATCAAAATGATAAAGCAATTTTGTTGTTGGATCAGGAACCAAAGGAACAGAAGTCCAATTGTAAATTATTTGAGTCCTATTCAAAATAGTGTTTTTCTGATAAATCAGACCATGTTGATAAATTTGACTCACGTCATTAGAAAGTATCCCATAAATTTTTACATTGATTGTGTCATTATCTGCATCAAAAACTGTTGCGTTTAAAGTAATATTGAAAATATTCGCCAAAAACTGAGAAGCATTGAGTGGCCTATTCAAAACAGCATAAGGCTTTCTATTAGGCACACTTATCACAACGAAATTAGTGTTCAAAGTTGGAGATATATAACGATTAGCACTAGAATTACCAGAATAAAATATAAATTTCAAAGAAATATTTTCAGGAGTACTTAAAGGCAGATTAGAAGCAGTTCCATTTATAAAAACATATTCCGCTCCATAATTATATCCTCCTCCAGAAACACTTCCAACAGAGAGGTTTATCATCGATCCAAAATTCATAGACGCGTTTATACTGACATTTATAGAATTTACAACTCCGTTTCCAGAAACATTAATACTGTCAAATCTCTGTTCTCCTCTAGAATAAAACCTAGACGACTGATTTCTATAAAGTTCACCAACCTGAGATGAATTCAAAGATGAATTCAAAATAAGAACTTCGTCTATTGCTCCGTTAAAGCAATTAGTTGAACCACTACCTACATTTCCCAGACAACCCAAATACAAATCATTTACATTGGCTGTGACAATAGTTGTTTTTGAACAGTTTCTCTCTAAGTTGCCATTTATATAAACTGACATATTTGTTGTATTCCAAGTGCCAACAATGTGCTGCCAAGAACTAGTAGCCACATTGTTAACAGAGTCACAAGTTGTAGAACCTATCTGCAACCTTGCCTTGCTAGTAGAAGTAATCTGAAGTCTATAATCAGGACTACCACCTTGACCTCCAATTCGATGATCTATGAGGATAGGGCTAGTAGAAAAAGATCCTATATTCACCCAAATAGAAAGAGTAAATCCTTTAGACAAATTAAGCAAAGAAGTATCTGGAACAGTAATCTTACCATTGTTTGCAGTTTCTAAAAACAGATTATAAGCTCCCCCTACTATTCCGCTAGGATTAAATACTGTCTTAAACTGTAAAACACCATCCAAATTATTATCACTATAATCATGAGTCTTCCCAGAAGAATCATTATTAACATCAAAAGGCAAATACAAAACAACATTTGAGCTATTAATATAACCCAAGCTTGGTCCCTGTATACTCAAATGAGTAAAGTTCGCTTCTTTAGTTACATTGAAAAGACTGCTAGGTGTTGTTGTAACATTAATAATTAAAGTGGGATCAATTATGTGATCAAATTCAAAACTTCCATTAATAATCCTTAAATCAAAAGTATCCTGAGTTCCATTCAAAGCAGTCAAATAAATTTTATTGTAAGTGTTATTAGTAATATTAATAAATTCAGCAATTTTCTCAGTTTTGTTAAACTCATAAACCTCTATCTTAGTCGTTTCATTATCTCCACTTATAAATCTAGGAAATAAAGTTATATCTTTTTGATTTGTTAAATTCCTTTCAAATACAACTCTAACATATTCTCCTTCCTTAATCTCTCCACTCCAATTTCCATCTAGTTCTTTAACACTATCATAAATGTCTGAGATAGCTGTTCTGTTTTCATCTAAATGTTCAGCTCCAGAAATTAAAATGAGTTCAAAAGTCTGATTACTTAAATGTGGAACTATCCAAGAAACATAATCATATATCCCATTATTGTCCAAATCTTTAACCTCAGTAGGATTAATGTAAGAGTTATCTTCAATCCAATATATTTTAACCCTCTCTGGTTTTGTAACACTAAAATTCTCAGAGAGATTAGTAAATACTAGAACATTATTATAATGAACATCGGAAGGACCTATAATTTCAACTCTTTTGCCTCTTCTACTTTCCGTTTCAAAAGAATAAGGCGCAGGAGTCTCATATTCTACATTGAGAAAATCAACATCTTCCGTGAATCCTAGATCAAATTCTTTTTTTCCATCACCATTTAGGATAGCACTAGCAGTTATCGTTTTAGTTTTTTCCGTGATTCCCTCTTCTTTTATATCTTTATCATTTATAACTTTCTTTTCCAAAACTTCACCCTCTTCAGAAATTTTCTCAACAGAAATTTCCTCTGCACTTTCAGGCAAACTAACACTTAAATTACCGCTCCCATTAACATCAATTCTCTTTATCCATTTAACAGGCTGTCCCAAAACTATTGTTTGATTTGCCAAAGTTGTCAAGTTAGATTCTTCAACTAATGTATTGTTCAAAATAGTTTCATTCAAAACAATCTCACTTTGGATTCCAGCTCCAACAATAATCTTCTTTTCAACACTAAATAATTCTTTATCCTGATAAACTAAAGAAACCCTCAAATTGCTGTCATTTTGAACGACAAAACCAAGATCTCCAAGACTTAGATTAACTTCATAAATTTCATTCCCCAAGAATCCTCCTCCAAATCCCTTATCAATTGTGGAATAATCAGTACTAACAATTAAACTGCTGTCTTGAGTCCTAAGGTTCAAAATGTCTTCGCTCCCTTCTGCCCCATTAACAAAAACACTTCCAGAAATAATTTTAGCCTTCTCTCCCTCTTCCAGTTTAACAACAAAATCCTCGCCTTTTTTCACAATTCCATTGACAATCCTTTCAGAAGGAGATAATTGCACTTCTTCTCCAGATGCTGTCTCCGTTGAGCTTTCAGTTGTATCACTGACTGTTGAAGACTCTTGATTAGTAATTGCAGAGTTATCATTTTCATTATCAACTTGAGTTGGATCAGTTTCTTCTTGAGCTATATCCGTTTGTTGCTCAGAATTTGTCTCCAAACTACCAGCATCCGCATCTGAACTAATTGACTCAGCAATATCTTCTCCAATTTCACTATCGTCAACCGATTCAGTATTGTTTTGTGTGTCTTGAACTTCTTCTCCATTAACTTGAGAATCATTACTCTCCATTCCCGCAACATTACTTCCCACATCTTTATATATCAAAACACTAAAGTTTACTTCAGGAAAAATTTCCTTTTCGCCCTCCAAGCCGTAACCTTCTCCAAAACCTTCACTTAGATTCCTAAAATAAAAATTTCCTTCTTTCTCTTCAAGACTAACAATATCAGAAATTTCAACAGTCTTAGTCTCATCATCAAAGTTAAAAATTACTTTTGCATCTTTAGGAATAAACTCCCCGCGTCTCAAACCAAATCTAAACTCTCCAGATAAAATTTCACCTTCATTAAAAGAATTTTTTGATAATTCAATAGTAGGAGAACTATCAGTCTTAGGCGAGAGAAAAACTCTGAGTTGACTGTTAAAAACAGCTAAAAAAACTAACAATATAACAACAGACAAAATGATGTAGGAGAAATTTATGTTCTTTTCCGATTTGCCATGATATTTTGTAACAACCTTCCCATCCACTCTTTTGTTTTCATACAAATAGGGACCATATTTTTTACCATTCTTCCAAGTATATTTTTTATGAACCATTAGGATATAAAATCTCTTTTTTAAGCAATATATAATAAAAAACAGCTTTTATAAGTATTTCTCCTACATATTAAAATATAGACAATTCTGTTGATTGCTCAACTGAGTTAACACTTCGCAGTTTGCTGCGACAAGTCTCAGTTTGAGGCTTAAAAATACCCTACAGCTTGCTGAGGTTGGGATTTTTATTATGTCACAAAACAGAATTGTCTTATTAGGGAATTCTGGACAAGATAGTAATACAATTACCAGAATTATCTATAGGTAAACCAAGCTATACATTGAACTTTTTTATCTCATCATTCTTGTTTTCTTGCTTTCTTTTTTTCCAAATAAAAAATAACCATATTACAAAAGACAAAGAAACTATAAAAATAATAAAAATTAAGTAATCATAAATATCGAACCTGCTTAATCCTAACTCAGGAGAAACAAAAGCAAGACATTGAGTAGGACATGGACCGCCGCAATCAATTCCCTCTTCCCCCTGATTTTGCTTTCCATCAGAACAAGTAGGGCAAGCTCCGCATGGTCCACCGCAATCAACAAGAAATTCACAACTACTATCATGACAATTTTTTATATTATCTTCACATGAAGGATTAAATGTATAAAGGCAACTCTGAATTTCAATAGGCTTCCTTAGTGTAACATTACAGTAAAAAACATCCTTGCATATCCTTGTCTGATATCCACAAGTAATTTCATTTAAAGAATCCTTAAAGCAACCATCCTGAATAAATCTATAAGTATCACCAGACAACAATCCACTTAGCAAAGAATCCTCAGTTTTATCACAAGTAAACCAATCATCACAAGACCATCTAGGTAAACAAGATTTTGGGCCACCAAGGCTTTTGCTTGCAGCTGCGGGAGAAGAAGCGACCTGTATTTCGTTTCCAGTTATAAACAAATTAAACTCTTGACAAGAAGAACTGTTCAACCCATCCTGCCCACAATAAAGCGTTAAATTGGGATTTGGATTGAGTATGCCTTTATCAGTAACGCAAACTCTTGCAGTATAATTCCCAGATTGAGATGCTGAAATAGTTGTGCTAATGGCTCCAGTAGAATTAATGCTAAATATAGAATTCCCAGAAATAAAACTAATATTGAAAGATAAATTTCCCGAATCCTGATTTCCATCTTCACTATCACTAGCGTTGAAACGTAAAATAAAAGGAGTTGAACCGGTAAAAGAAATTGTTTGATTCTGAACATTTTGCAAACTTACTTGTTCATTTGTCTCCAAAACAGTGAAATTCATAACTTTGCTAGTTGTAGTTTTTTCATCTGTAACTCTTAAAGTTCTAGTATAAGAGCCTATATCCTCATCTTGTAAAATCCCGCTAAAAACTTCTCCAGTTGTAAAAGTAAGGCTAGGAGATATAACTTCACTTATTTTTTCTATTCCAAATAATCCTCCAGGCAAAATAAAGCTCAAAGAGTCTTCATCAACATCGCTGGCGTTAATAGGAAAAACAAATGAAGAACCTTCACATCCAAAAGTAGAATTAGTAAAATTACCAAAAACAGGTACAGAGTTAGAAACATTAACATAAAAAACAACACTAGAATTCAGAATCGTAGTCCCATTATCACCAAAAACAGTTAGTCTATTGGAAAACTTACTAGGAAAAATTATAGTATTTGGAGTAAAAACAACGCTCTGATTAATAGTCAAATTATATTTTAAGTTCTCTAATTTATAAGTCCAATTTAATGGAGCGAAACTAGCATTTGTAACATTTAAGTCTATAGTAACATTTTGAGTGTTTCCAAAGTTATAAGTTGTATTCTCAGGAGTCCTTATTACAATTGAAGGTCCTGTAGAAACAGTAATTGCTATCCCAAAATTATCACTTGTAGCTTTCCCAGTCACAACTTCTCCAGTGATGCTGCCTCCAGTAATAGAATTGTTAATAGAATCAACAAGAAAAGAAAAAATTACCAAGCCAAAAAATGCAATCAAGATCATAAAAACTAAACGCTCTTTTAACATCAAATCAAAAATAAGAATTAATATTTAAAGATTTGTTATGTTAAAATTGCTATGGGAGTTATGACATCTTTCTAACTCTGTTTATCAAATAAATAGAAGTAATTAAAGAACCTAGAGCTAATATAATTGTAAAAACTGTCCAATAAATAGAAAAGCTGCTCTGTCCAAGTTCAGGAGAAGGCGCTAGTTTAGGTTTCTCTTTTCCAACTATAACTGGAAAATTAATCAAACTCTCTGTGGATATAGAAACAGTTCCTCCTTCTCCAGAAGAAACCTCTCTGAAAGAAACTCCTACATTATATTTTTCACCAATTTTGACTCCATATGGAATTTCAACAAATATCGGAACTTTGATGTCATCACTTCCGAAAGGGATGAAATAATCATGAGGATCACCATCCGTAAGTCTTGCAATAGGATTTTCTCCAATTCTCGCTCTTAAAGTTATATTAATATCTCCAACAAGATTCTGCAAAGTAATGTTAAAAGTAGTGCTTTCCCCAGGATTTAGATACAACGGATTGTCTCCCCAATAAGGTGTTGAAGGCCCATAGGCAAAAACAAAATTAGTAAGAAAGATAAAAATCATAAACAAAAAAAACTTGTATACCATACTCTCCATCGAACATCTAAATTAATAAACTTTATCAAAAATTTAAACCAAAAAATCTTGACATAATATTTAGTAAGTATTTATCGCTCGAACTGAGTTAACACTTCGCAGCTTGTTGCGATCAGTCTCAGTTTGAGGCTTAAAAATACCCACAGCTTGCTGTAATTTGGGATTTTTATCACTCAAATATATGAATTCCTAATAATTGTTAGTATTCTTCCTCTTCCTAGCTACAACAATAATCGTGACAACAGCAACAATAAGAACAATCAGTCCTAGGAACCAATAGAGATTATCCATAATAAAACTGCTCTGTTCAAGTTCAGGAGAAGATTGTGGTTCAGGTTGTTCGCCCACAATAATAGGTAATCTCTTACCTATCTCTCCAGTTATAGATACTGTTCCACCACCAGGTCCAGACGGAACCTCCCTAAAGTAAACCAAAATATCATAAGTTTGACCTAAAGAAACATTTTGAGGAACATAAAGTTCAATGGAAACGTCCATGTCCTTTACTCCGAAAGGGATGAAATAATCATGAGGATCACCATCCGTAAGTCTTGCAATAGGATTTTCTCCAATTCTCGCTCTTAAAGTTACGTTCTCTCCGGAACCATCAACATTTTGAACAGTCATGTTCACAACAACTCTATCACCAGGCATTAAATACAAAGGATTTCCAGGCCAATTTGAGGAGCCAACTCCATAAGCGCTAGAATTACGAATAAAAAATAAGATAAATAATAGACAAAACATAAAATAAATAAAATCCTTTCCCCTCTTCATTATATCCTCTGCCTCTCCATTATAATTATCGGTTGAATATATTCCACTATAGCTAAAACCCAAGGAAATGCAGCAGGATTAGAATAAGTACCAGAAGCAATATTATTAATAGCATTAACGCAGAAAAACACCTGCTCCTGCCCAGTCGTCTCATTTGCATAATTCAATGTATTGTTCCCCCTAAGTAAAACTGTTTGATTCAACTGTTTCAAAGTACTATTAGACATTACAGTAGAACCAGGAACATTTGTACATCCTTGAGAATTGTTACCAACAGATAAATTAGCAGCATAAATCACATCTGTTGCAGCACCTCCACTCTTCAAAAGATCATAAGCTGTAACAGTAAAATTAGTTATATTTGCATTAGCAGTATTGTTCACAACAATGGGATCGTTGTTCGAACCAGTATTAAGATCAGTCACAGCAAGTGTAGACCAAGACAAATTCTTAGGAGAGAGAACCATGGCGGCAAGTTGGTTAACAGTAAAAGAGGTTGATGAATTCTCTCCAACTCCTCCATTAATATCTTTTATTGTAGCGTTAATTGTCCAGCTTCCAGACCCATCAAAATACCATATCTGCATAAGACAAGTATAATTTCTAGTTGTAGTAGTAGCCTGACTAAGAGAAGAACATGACAAATTAGACCTTGTAAGTTCTCCAGTTCTTTGCAAACTTATAGAAGAGCTAGTATCGTTCAAATTACTAGCTCCATCTGGATCCAAAGCCGTAAAATTAATAACAAAAGAAACTGTGCTGGCGGCAGAAGGAGTTTGAGCAGCAACAACTGTAACAAAAGTTATATTCGGAGGCGTGTTTCCAACAACAATAGTCAAATTAAAATTATCAGTAGTTGCTCTTCCGGTTATAACTTTAAACCAGTCTCCAATTCCCGCAGAAACAAAAGCAAGTTTAAAAACAAGTATAAAAAAAACAACGACAACACAGTAAATTAAAATTTTCTTAACCATCTTCTCTTTTCACTATAAACGGAACAGTTGGAGTTCTTTTTAAATATTTCTTCAGTGCATAAGCAGGCAAACAAGGACAAAAAACTTTTTAGAATTTAGAAACTATTTCTAACATTTCTTTAACATTTGTAAAAATTACCCTGCAATTATCGACTAACTTTTCTCCTTTTTCACCTTTATAGAACACAACAAATGCTCTTTTAGGCTTATAAGTTTCTATAAATGAATAAAGACTCCTCTCTATTTTATTAGATTGTGAACTAATTTTTACTTCAACAGGTATAACATCATTTTTTACCTCTAGTATAAAATCTACTTCTGCTTTCGTTTTCGTTCTCCAATGCTTAGGCTTGTATCCTATTTTTATTAGCTCTGAACAAACATAGTTTTCAAACAAAGAACCAGAAATTTCTGGATCTGATAAATTTGCTATAGAATTTCTTAAACCAGTGTCATAAAAATAGATCTTAGGCTGCTTTGTAATTTCTTTTAATTTATTTTTATAAAAAGGGCTAATCCTATAAATTAACTGGCTTTTTTCCATAGCGTCTAGATATTTTTTTATAGACTTGAATGATAATCTTATATCACTTGTTATTTTTTCATATTGTATTATATTTCCTATATTCATAGACAAATACTTAACAAATTGCTCCAAAGAATTTATATCCTCTATAGAAAAAGTTTTAGATATATCTTTTAAGATTATTGTTTCATGCAAATCTCTTAAAATAATTTTTTTGGACTCTATATCTTCATTCTCAACTACTTTAGGATATCCTCCATAAAGTATATGTTCAGGCAAAAGTCTGTATAATATATTCATCGTAATTTCCTTTTGTTTTTTTGCTTTTAAAAATTCATTTAAAGAAAAGGGATAGAGTCTAAGAATAGAAACTCTGCCTACCAGAAAAGACAAAACTTCTTTATTCAAAATAACTTCTGAAGAAGAAGTCAGCCAGACTTTCTTGTCCGTATCAGCCAGATATTTCAGCTTTCCCCCAGAGCCTTTACAATAATTGACCTCATCTAAAATAGATATTTCTTTTCCTTCTATGTATTGTTTTTCAAATTTTTTTATGTCTTCTTCAAACATTTCCTTAATATCTGGATCATCAAATAACAAATAAGATGAATTAAGATTTTTAGCCTGTTCCTTAAGGAAAGTTGTTTTTCCCGCTTGTCTAGGCCCAACTAAAGCTACAATAGGGTATATTTTAGCTATTTTCTCAAACTTATTCTTTATTTCCCTTTCAACATACATACTTCTCTTACTAATCTAAACTATTTAAACTTTACTAAAATTGGAGTACAGGTTAATTTTAGTAATACTAAAATTGGAGTACAGGTTAATTTTAGTAAATCTTGGAGAAGGAATAATTTTCTAACGCATTCGTCTTAGACTATCCTATCACCATATAAGAATAAACTATCTGTAAATATTCTCTATATAGAATGCCAAACTAAGCAGATTCTACAATAACTACAAAAAGTATAATGTGCATTATACTTGTAAGATACCTTCCAACTAAATCTAAAAGTATAAATTACTAATCATCAACCTGATTTACAACAATATCAATTGTAGCCTTCTTTTCTGCCTCCCTTATGCAAAGTATCAAAAACTACTACTCCTTAAAAGTCGTGGTTTGAAAAGACTCTCGTGTTTAAGATACATGAGAAATCCTTTAAGAGATTTCTTGACATAATTGAAAAATACTTAAGACTATTGTTGAAAGAAAAATCGAGACTAACAAGTTGTACGAACCTCCAGTTAGTGGAAATTAATTACCTTAATATTTTTCAAGTAACCACTTCCAGACCGGCTTAATAAATATCTTTTTACCGCTTAAAACAAACTCTTCTTCTTTGTCTAGAGTCAGGATTAAACCTTCTTTTAACTGATGCTCTTTCAAAGCTTCAATCAATCCATCGATTTCTCTTTTCTTTGTTACAGCATTATCTAATATCAAACATACTTGAATAGCCTTTGTCATCTTTAATCCTTCTTTTATTACAAAGTCGCACTCGTTCTTTTTTGCATGATAGTAAACTTCATTTCCCCGCCTTGTTAATTCTATAAAAACAAGATTTTCTAATCTTCTTCCAGCATTTTCTGAGAAATTAAAAGCTACTGTTTTTAAGAAGCTATTGTCCAGTACATAAAACTTAGATGAAGAAACTTTTTGCTTCTTAATTGAATAGTCAAATTTGTTTATTGTAGACGCAACAAAAACATTTTTTAGATATTCAATATAATTGCTTATCATGCTCAAACTTTTTATGTTTGAAACTTGCTTTAATGTTGAATAAGAATAAGTCTTGCCAACATTAGAGAACAAGTATAATATTAGATCATTGAGTTCCTTTATTTTCTTTATATTATATCGTTTTATGACATCTTTATTAAGTATATCTTCAAAATACTGTTTTGAAAGGTTCAAGTCATCATTTATTATTACTAAAGGAAATCCTCCTTTCTCAAAGTACTCACTAAATGCCTGAGAGACTGCTCTCCGCTCATCAGTTGTTTGATAATTAATTTTAATCTTTTTTAATAAGAGAAACTCTCTAAAAGAAAAAGGATATAGCTTAATGACTTTATTTCTGCCTGTGAGAAATGTTGAAATCTCTGAACTTAGAAGGCTGGAGTTTGAGCCAGTAACAAATACCTTAACTTTTTTCGTATATAGATTGTTTATCCATCTTTCCCAAAATGAAACATTTTGGACTTCGTCCAAAAGATAGCTCACATATGTTTTTATGCCATATATTTCTGAAACTATTTCTTCTATGTCTTCAAAATTCTCTACTTTAAAATCAGTAAGCCTTATATCATCAAAATTTATATAAACAAATTTTTCATTAAGTTCTTTTGAGATAAGTTTCAATAAAGAGCTTTTGCCACATCTTCTAATGCCTGTTATAATTACTACCTCGTTTCCTTTCAGATAATCGTTTAAAGAAATATCCCTTTCAATAAGGTTATCCGATTTATCAAAAAAAACTTGTTGATCCTGCAAAACTTCTTTTAACTTGTTCTTTTCCATTTATTCTATTAGACTATGATATTTATAAACCTTTCTTTATCATTTAACAAGTATTTATATATAAATGAGAATTTATAAAGAAAGATTGAATTATACAACATCAGTTATTCTGAACGATTCCTTTCTTTTTTCTCCATATAGTATGCTGTTGAAATAGTTTGTACTACATTTCATTTGTGTAGTGTCCGCTATTAATCACCAAACATTATTCTGTCTCATAACCTAGATTTATTCGTCTTTTATAATCTTCCTCTCCGCTCGTTTATACAACGTATGGACATTTCTAGGATATTTATTCAATACTCTACTCAAGAAGCCATTTCCACAAAGAAGCATATCTAATTCTTTTCCCATCAATAATCTCTTCCTTATCTTCATTCCAAGTTATAATTATAAGATCATTGCACCTAAATTCTTCACTGGCTTTAATCAGAGAACTAATTTCTCTTTCTTTAGTTTTAAAATCAGTTAAATCATAACAAACTTGTATAAGCCTTTTTACTTTTTTATCTTTAACTATGGTAAAATCCACCTCTTTTTCGTTTGATAATTTAACATATGAAATTTCATTATTCCTTCTATAAAGTTCAATAAATACTGCATTTTCCATTAGCCTTGAAAAATCTTTTACACCGCTAATTCTTATAATACCATTGTCAATAAAATAAGGTTTTGAAATAGACTGATCTGGATTCGCGGAATAAGAAAATCTTTTTAACATAAAAACAAAAAAGGCGTCATTCAAATATTCTATGTAAGTATAAAGAACATTTTTTCCTATCCTTATTCCATTTGATTTCAAAAAATTATAAAACTTGTTTATTGAAAATTCTTTAGAATTAATGATCGAATTGATTAAAAGCTTCAAAGTTTTAACATTTCTTACAGCCTCTCTTTCAATAACATCCCTATAAATCGTAACTTCTTTGATTTCAAAAAGGATCTTTTCTCTCTGTGCAGAATAAATGACTGACTCAGGGTAACCTCCATATTCTATATATTCCATTAAGAAGTTAGCAACCTTAGCTTTATCATGCGAGTTTAAATTATCAAAAGAATTCATTCCCTTAACCTTTAAAAATTCTTTAAAAGAAAAAGGAAAAATAGTATAACTTATAGTTCTGCCCCTCATAGAAGTAGCTATTTCTTTGCTCAAAAGTCTAGAAGAAGAGCCGCTTAAAAAAATCATGACATCATCATCTAAAGCTGTCCTAACAAATCTTTCCCATCCTTCAACATTCTGAATCTCATCCAAAAACAGCCAGATCTTTCTTTTTTTATTATCTGGATATATTTGATAAAATGCCTCAAGCATATTAACAAGATCACTATAATTTAGAACATCCAAATCAGCCCTCTCAAAGTTAATATATAGGATCTGCTCTTTTTTTACATTTTTTTCAATTAACTCGTTTATTATCTGATACATTACAAAAGTCTTTCCAGCCCTTCTGGGACCTATCAAAGAAATAGCCCTTTTTATAGGTAAATTAACCTCTATATTTATATCTCTAGTTACTAATTCAGGTATATTTTTCTCCTGAAAATCTTTTATTGCTTCTATCCATTTATCTTGTCTTATCATAGTATTATATAAGAATAAACTATTTATAAATGTTTCTCTATATATAATATCTAACTAAATTATATTTTACAATAGAGAAATTTCCTAAACCTTCGCTATCCCCACAGCAAGCTGATGGGGTATTTCGCTCGATTTTTAAACGGAAATGTCAAGAATCTTTCAAAAGATTTGATTCTTGAACACACAAGATTTGTAAGAGTAAACAAATCTTGCTGTTTCTTATCATCAAGAACAATTGTTCTTGAGTGCCATCAAGATTTGAAAGACAAACAAATCTTGAGGTGTCAAATTGACTGCGCAGCAGAGCTGCGGAGTATTAAACCCAATTTGACAATAAAACTAAATTCACCAAAAAAACATCCAAAAACAATCAATCCTCTAATTATAATTAAAGGCACCCGCACAATTTTTTAATAAGTCTCAGGACAAGTCCCATTCTTAGAATAGCAACCAACAGGATGGATATTAGGACCAAACAATCTATTCCCATCTCCAATCCTATAAGTTGTCACAGAATTAGCAAATCCAGCCAAATTATTTGAAAAAAACATTTAATTTGAGCAGAAAACAGCTTAGAAATATTTAAATAGTACAATAATATACTAAAATTGTACTATGGATAAGATAATAAAAACAATACTCACAGAGTGGAAAGGAAAAAATATACCTGAAATAATCCCACGAGAAATCAATCTTCAAGAATACCTTAATCTTAAGGTTAACAAAATAATTGTGTTAAATGGGTTTAGAAGAGTAGGAAAAACATATATTTTGTACGATTTAATTAAAGAGCTTCTTAAATCCAATTCTCGTGAAGAAATTGTCCATATTAACTTTGAAGATGAAAGAATACCTCTCAAAACAGAATTTTTGAGCAATTTGCTCCCAACTGCTGAAGAAATATTCAACAAGAAAATTAAGTATTTATTTCTAGATGAACTGCACAATATACCAAATTGGAGTAAATGGCTTAGAAGAATTCACGATGATTATGATATTAATATCTTCGTTTCAGGTTCTTCTTCAAGGATGTCTGAAGAAGAAATACCAACAGAACTAAGAGGAAGGTTCTTAGAAATAAAAATTTTTCCTTTATCTTTCAGAGAATTCTTAAAGTTTAAAAGAATTAGCTTTGACTTGAAAATATTAGATTATTCAAATAAAGAAAAACCAATAATTCTCAAATATCTTGCAGAATATCTAACTTATGGCGGGCTGCCGGAAATTGTTCTTATAGATGAAAATAAAAAATTTGAATTAGCACAATCCTATTATTCTACAGTTATAAAAAGAGACATTGTCGAAAGATACAAAATAAAAAATGAAGAATCTCTTAAAGCCCTCTTAAAGCTCCTTCTTGATTCAAAAGAATATTCGATAAGTAAAAGTTACAATAATTTGAAAAGTTTAGGCTATGAAATAGGTAAATCCACATTGCAAAAATATATTTCTTACATAGATAAATCATATTTTACATTTAACTTGCCTATTTTTTCATATAAAATAAAAGATCAAATGCAATATCCAAAAAAAGTTTACTTTATAGACAGTTCTTTTATTAATTCAATTTCAACCAAGTTTTTAAATAATTTAGGAAGACTTTATGAAAATACTGTTGCCGTTGAATTAAAAAGAAGAGAAAAAGAAAGTTATTATTGGAAAAACGTAGAAAAGGAAGAAGTTGATTTTGTGATAAAAGAAGGCTTAAAAATAAATCAGTTGATTCAAGTTTGTTATGACATCACTGATCCAGACACAAAAAAAAGAGAAATAAAAGCTTTATTGAAAGCAAGCAAAGATCTAAAATGCAATAATCTTTTATTAATCAATCAAAACTATTCTGGCGAAGAAGATTTAGAATGGTTTGGAATAAAAAGAAGAGTTAAATTCATTCCGCTTTGGAAATGGCTATTGGACGACAAAATCATTTCATAATAAGAATCTGCCAAACCCTTCCCACATCAATAAGTCTCAGGACAAGTCCCATTCTTAGAATAACAGCCAATAGGATTAATATTCGGACCAAACACTCTATTCCCATCGCCAATTCTATAAGTCGTGGTTGGATAAGCAAATCCAGTCACATTAAACACCACATTCTGAGCATCTAAAGGCGTCAAAGCCATGCAAACATTAGAAGGACAATTCACCAGATTTCTCTTTATCGCTGGATTTACAAATCCTCTGTTTCCAATATTATAAAGTGTGATTTGGGCAGGTTTGTTAAATCCAGGATTCTGTCCAACCTTCAAACTAATAGAGTTGTCCTTAACTTGGATAGCCTCTGTAAGGTTCGTTCCAGAACCATTGACTGGTTGTAAGAATTTAATTTCTCCGAATTGGTTTCTTATCACTAAATTAAAAATAGTAGGAGATCCTAAAAAGTCCCAAAGCTTATACTTATTAACATTCATATTTATCAACTTAACATCTATCCCTCCAAACAATTCAAAATCGTAAGCTGAAGAATCAGTATTAACTATTTTAATGTTATCAAACACATCTCTCGATCCCCCAATCAAAGCATTACCAAAAGAGTTATTTATCATCCCATTTCTGAAAATTGATGAATCAAAACCTCCTGCATCTATTCCAACCTCGTAAGTGTTCTCTAGGGTATTATTCTCTAGTAAATTATTGTAAGCTATTCCACCCAAACTATCTATACCAACATTAACATTGCTTATGGAATTGCCAGAAATTACGTTATTCCTGCCTTCATGTTCGAAATAGATTCCTCCAAAAGCATTGTTTATAACATTCCCCACAACTTGATTATTGTCTGAATGTTCCATTAAAATTCCAAGACCTTGAGTGTCGTGTATGTAATTATTCATAATCTTACTTCCTTTAATCCTAACATATATCGCCCCCTCAGAGCCTCCAATGTTAACTATCTCAAAATTTTTTACAGTAACATTATTCGCTGCAATAAATACCGCAACATCAACCGTCCCATTATCTCCAGTTATTTTATGTCCGTTACCATCTAAAGTAATATTATCTCCAGTTATTAAAAAACAAGATCCGGTAGTCACTATATCTTGTGTCAATATATAAGTCATGTCCTCTAAAGATAAAGTATCACAATAATCTACTTCAGCAGTCCAATTTATATCTCTTAAAACAAGAGAATTATCAACCTCATTGTTTTCCATAGAAAGAGCAAAAGAAGTCAAAAAAACAAAAGATAATATTGAAAAAAATACAAAACGCTCCAACTTAATTATTCCATCCATAGTATAAAAAAAGAACGTTCCTTTTTAAGTATTGTTATAAATAAAAGCCATTTTCAAAAATCAACTAATAACCAGACAAATACAACCTAAGCTAAAAATCAATAACAACTAGCAGATCTAAAAGTATAAAACGATTAAATAAAAATCCCAGTCACAGCAAGCTACGGGGTATTAAATCCATTTTGAGCAATAAAAATCCTTATCAACTAAAGTCTTCCCAGATTAATATATCTCAGGACAAGTCCCATTCTTAGAATAGCAACCAACAGGATGGATATTAGGACCAAACGCCCCCCTATTTCCATCACCAATTCTATAAGTAGTAGTTGGATAAGCAAACCCCGTCACATTAAATACCACATTCTGAGCATCTAAAGGCGTCAAAGCCATGCAAACATTAGATGGACAATTCTCAAAGTTTCTCTTTATTGCAGGGTTTGCAAATCCCCTATTTCCAATATTATAAAGGGTTATCTGGGCAGGTACATTTAACCCTGGATTCAGGCTAGTTTTAAGAGTAACAGAATTATTTTTAATTTGAATATCATCTGACAAACTAGCTCCAGAAATATCTTGGTTAATGCTCAAAAAGCTAATTTTCCCATATCTAGAATCTCCAACCAAAAAATTCTGCGCACCAAAAGTAGATCCAAATATCTGATACTTTCCAATATGAGACATATCAACCAAATTGAGATTATTACCATTGGCTATTAAATCATAAGTCATAGAGTTTGTATTTATCACACTATTATTCTTCAATAGAATATCTCCACTAGTGTAAATCGCATCACCTTGAGAAATTTGAACTTTATTATTAATAACCTCTCCATTAACAAAATTATAAAGATTTAAGGCAACAATACTTGTGTTAAAAATCTCATTGTCTTTAAACAAAGAATCTGAAATAAGACCACCAACAGAAGCAAAACCCACTGCAACATTTCTAATTTTATTTCCCAAAAAAGTGTTTCTATTCCCACTATGTTCAAAAACAATTCCGTTTGAACTATAATTCTCAATTGTGTTGTTCTCAATTAAATTATCATGAGAAAACTCCATGTGTATAGCCAAACCGCCATTTCTAAGTTTGTTATTTGATATTCGATTCCTACTGCCAGCGTGGAAAAAAATAGAATGATAGAAGTTATCAATTCCTAAATTCTTAATCACCGTGTTATCAGCAAAATCTGCATAAACACCTACATCACCTACACCACCATCTCCCGTAATCGTATACCCATTTCCATTCAAAACAATATCGCTATCTTGAATCTTGAAACAAGTTCCAGTCGTTGTGATTGATTGTGTTAAAACATAAGTCCTACCGGCTTGATTCAAAACTCCACAAGAATTTATATAAATTACCGAATCATTCACAGCAGACAGAACAGGAGATTTATCCACATTAAGACTACCTTCAGTTGAAAAAGCCGAACTCATCAAAAAACCCACATACATAATAAACAAGGGGAACAAAAAATACATTTTCCGAACTACCATTTTAGACATAAATATAAGATTAAATATGACTATTTAAACCTTATTCTACTCAACAATATCAATTCGTTCGCCCTTCCCCGATCTTCCTCTCTCCTCTCCTATATAGTGTATGGACATTTCTAGGATCTTTATTCAAAACTCTAGCTATTTCACTATTTCTCATTCCCTTTTCTTTCAAATGTCTTACCAAAGCCTCAAGAACGCTCAATCTTCTATCATTAAACACATTTCATATGATTCCTACTAGTTCTCTTGTAGAAATTATCTCTACTTTATTTTGATTTCTTAATTTCTTATCCTCCGACCAAATTGGACATCTTAATTTCAATGCTAAAGCAAAATATTCTATATCATCCTTATCAGGACATATGTTCTTAGCTTCTAATAGAAAGGAAGAAAATTCTTCCACAGAAAAAAATTGGATTCTCTGAGTAATAATCATTAAAAAAGAATTCAATTTCTCTTTATCAAGCCCTGCTTTTTTGCTAATTTCGAAAATATGCTCTTTAAACTCAGAAAAAATAAAATCCGGAGAAGCAAGAGTTATACCTTTACTAAAAAACAATTCCAATGTTTTACCTCTAGATATCAAAGCTGAAAATAACTCATTCGCATCCACAACCAATAGCATTCAAATATATCCTCTTTCTTCAAGTTTAGAAAATCTATCTTTCTTAAGTTCTCTACCTAATAAAATAGCATCCTCCTCATTTAGCTTACTTTTAGAAGATAATGTTTTTATAGCAATAAATTTAGCTATTTCAATCCTTAAAACATCAACTATTAATGGGGAAAAATCTATCTTCAAATGATTTATTTCTTCGTTGAGTTCGTTTGGAATTTCTATTGAAATTTTTACCATATATAACATTAAAATAAAAACTATTTAAATTCTTCTCTTTCTCCAATCTTCCTCTCTCCTCTCTTATATAAAGTGTGAACATTTCTAGGATCTTTATTCAATACTCTAGCTATCTCACTATTTCTCATTCCTTTTTCTTTCAAGTGCCTTACTAAGGCTTCAAGAACGCTCAATCTTCTATCATTAAATACACTAATAGAAACGTAAATGACTTTCCTAGTTTCCTTAAATCTTTCAGCCATCTTGCCCTCAGCATTTCTACAATTAATCCAAACAGTTCTTTGATCTCTGCCAATCAAGTCAGCAATCTCGCTAAACTTCATATTCTTATTTTCCTTCAAATATTTAGCCAATGCTTCGGCAGGAGAAATATCCTGTGCAAATATATTGACTGGAACATAAACTTCTTCCTGAGATTCTTTTCTTCTTACTTCTACAAGTAATTCATCTAGGCCAACATCATATTTATCTCTAAACTCTTTATCTATTTCAAGAAGCTCTTTTAGTCCAGTTCCACCGCTAGACTCAAGTTTCTTGCTCAATTCACCAACTATCTGTTCTATCTCTTTTCTCTTCTTTTTCTTGCCTCTGTTTCCAATACCAAACACTGCTGCAAGAACAGTTGTAATTACCCATTCTCCTCCAGGATATCCTGTGGAATAAGGTTGAGAAAGTAAAGCGTCTGGAACTCCTTCTAAACAGAAGTATAGTTGCTCTTGTCCGCTTGTTTCATTACCATAATTCAAAGTATTATTGCCTCTAACTAATGTTGTATTTCCAATTTGTCTCGATGTAGCATTTGCCATAAGAGTTCCAGCATCACAAGCACTAACGTTACTGACGCTGAAGTTTGCAGCAGGAATTATATAATTAGAATCTGGAGTTCCAAGCAAATTAAATGCCGTAACATTAATTGTCATGTTTGCATTTCCTGTGTTGTTTGCAACTAAAGGATTATTTGTAGCCAACTTATTCAAATCATTAGAAGCTAAGGTCCCCCAAGTTAAAGATTTAGGCGAGATCCTCATGAAAGCGCTGGCCTGTAAAGTGAAAGCCGTAGAAGAATTCTCTCCCTTCAAGTTCCCAAGATCAGAAACTGTGACGTTAACCGTCCAACTTCCAGCTCCATCAAAATACCAAATGCCTATATTACAAGTGAAATTAGCATACGATCCTGTAAAGTTTGCCACGCTTACACAACTTAGATTTTGTCTCTGGGATTCCCCAGTTCTCTGGAATCTCGCTTGCACATTTGTAAAGTTCAAATCACTAAATCCATTAGAATCATATACTGTAAAGTTTAAATCAAAATTCTTCACACTCGCCTCGTTAATTGTCGGCGATCCTGATGCTATTGAAGAAACATAAGTTATTGTAGGCGCAACTGAATTTTCTCCAATACTATAGTTAGTCCAAGATGAAACATTAAATATAACATTTGTAGCATTTAAAGCCGTAAAGTTATAACAAAGACTCCCACAACTTGCCCCATTTCTCAATAGAGCAGGGATTGAAAATCTGCTTCCAAAATTATAAAACGTCACGTTAGCACTGACATTTAGTCCAGAAACTAAATCAGAACGCACTTCTACAGAACCATTTAAGATACGAACATCATTTGAGATATTTGCGCCACCAGCAGATCCTTGAAGAAATTTTATTTCTCCATACTTAGAGTTTATTATAGTCATTTTACTTAAAGAACTTATACCATAACTACCATGAGGCATATCAGTTAAAGATAAGAGCCTAGTAGTTGATGGAATGTTTATATCTAAATAAGAAGAATTTGTATTTATTATAGTTAAATTGGTAAGATTAGCCTGTATGCTTATTGCATCAGTTTTAGAATTTTCTATTCTACCATTTATAAATACATTGTCAAAACCATCTCCAAAACCTTCCTGACCGTAAAAGTTTATACTATTATTAATTAAAATATTATTAAAAGTATTTGCAGACATTAAGCTCTGAACAGGACCGGTGTAAAAAGCATAAGTATTGTTTATTAATTTAAGATTTTCAAATAAATTGCTTCCAAAACCTACGCCAGGATCTCTAGAGTATATGCCTATTTGAAAGTTTGTTATAGTGTTGTTATGAAATTGTACTGAGTCACAAAGCCCGCCTACATTAGACTCGCCTGATTGAATTCCGATACCCTGCCCAGAATTAAGAGAAGTAAGGTTATTCCCCACTATCTCATTAAAATAACTAGAGCCACAATACAAAACAGCAGTTGAATAATTACTTGCTAATAAAGTATTATAAGAAATAGTGTTGTCCGATCCAGAAAAAGACATACTCGCGTTAAACAAAGAATTATTTTGTATCAAAGAACTATTAGCTCCAATGCCTAAATAAATACCGTATCCAAAGTTAGAAATATTCCTAAAGTTTTTCACAGTTGCACTACTAACTCCCTGAGCATAAACCCCATAGTCTTCTGTTCCTCCATCGCCTGTTAGGTTAAAGCCGTTTCCATTAAGTATAACTAAACTCGCAGTAATATTAAAACAAGTTCCAGTTGTTGTAATTGATTGAGTCAATCTATAAGTCGCACCCGCAGAATCCAAATCCCTGCAGCCCGTAACTAAAACATCTGTATTGTTTTCTCCAATACTATAATTCGTCCAACTGCTAACATTAAATATAACATTTGTAGCATCCAAAGCTGTAAAGTTATAACACATTCCGCTTGCACAATTTATATTATTTCTTAGCAGTTTAGGATCAGTAAATCCTCTATTTCCAATACCATATAAAGTCACATTCGCACTCCTATTCAATCCTGTGTTCAAATCCGAACGAACACTAGCAGAGTTATTCAAAATCTGAACATCTCGTGTCAAATTATTTCCAGTCCCATTCACTATATTTCCTGCTGACGTTAAGAACTTTATTTTTCCAAAAGTAGGATTTTCAAAAATCGGTCTCTGTAAAGATGTAAATGAATAATTCATTATAATATTATTATCAATAAATTGCAGATCATTGGAAGAGCTAATAATTAAATCATAAAAAGAAACATTTGTGTTTAATACAGTATTATTTGTAAAGTTATTAGAGCTTGAAGAACTTGTAAGATAGATTGCATTTCCATTTGTATTATTTATAAGATTATTTAACAGTAAATTACTTTGAGAAACCGCCATATAAATTCCATTTGTCGTACTTCCATTTATATAATTGTCTTTTATTGCACCGCTTGAACTAGATGAGAGATAAATACCATATCCATTGACTGATAAATTGTTATTAATAAAATAAATTCTGCTGCCGCTTCCAGCGTCAGTATTGATTCCTCTTCCAAATTTATTAATAATTAAATTTTTTATAGTTGTGTTGACATAAGATACAAATCCAAGGTCTATATCAAAAACGCTGTCTATATTTATTCCATAATCTCCCGTTCCTCCATCGCCAGTAATTGTATATCCATTTCCGTTCAAAGTTATATTATCAGCACCAATCGTAAAACAAGTTCCAGTTGTTGTAATTGATTGTATTAAGGTATAAGTGACTCCAGCATTGTTTAATGTTCCACATTCACTAACATATGAAGTTCCAGAAGTAATATTAAACTGCCTCGTTTCAGACTCGTTATTATTTCCTGCTGAATCTGTAATATTAACTTTCCAAAAATATTTTGTTTCTTTGCTCGTTGGAGTTCCTTTTAATCTATAAAGATCTAATATCTCTGATAAAGACAAAGATCTATTCCAAATTGCAACTTCATCTAAAGTTCCATTAAAACCTTTTATTGCTGTAGAGCCTATATTGTATATTGTGCCTATAGTAAGATTAATAATGTTGTCTGCAAAAGTTAGACCTGTTCCTAGATAAGTGGATCTATCTGTATTATCTACACCATCAATGAAAATTTTTCCTATTCCATTTTCTACAACAGCTGCAAGATGATGCCATTCATTTAGTGAAGGAGAACTTCCCGAAGCAACTAATGAACCCGCATTATCTTGTAAATAAACTAAACCGTCATTTGCAATTAAAAACTCAAGACCAGCAATAGGAGTGCCGCCACTTCCTACTTTTGTTTGTCCCTTAGCAACTATTCTATAACTTTGTACTGTAGGATAAGTTTTTATTTTTACCCAAGTTGCAATTGTTAGATTGCTTCTAGTAAAATTAAAAGCATTATTGTGATTAACCTTAATCATATCATTCGTATCTCCATCAAACTCAAACGCTCCTGCAAATTTTCCCCCAGACAAATTAAACACAGGACCGTTTACTGATCCATTGTTTATTCCCAATCCAAAATCATAAACATAAGTCGCATTCTCTCCAAACACAGATTCATTATTCATATGCAATAGTAATACAGTTGAAGAATCCGGAATAACAACTGGAGAAGTCCAGTTATAAGTTATTTCTGTTCCGTTTGCAACTCCAAATTTCTGATAAAGCAATCCATGTTTATAGAAATTAGCTGTTTTGCTTGAGTTTATACCATAAATTCTAACAGTCATTGTATCGTTGTCAGTGTCATAAACTGTCGTGTTTAAAGTAATATTGAAAACTCCTTCAGAAAAAGTTGATCTATTTGCTGGTGCATTCAAACCAGTATAAGGCGTTGAATTAACAAAATAAGTTACGTTAAGATAAGAAACATTTGCCCCTCCCTCATTTGTAATAATAGACAATTGATTATTTACATTAGAAGCTATGCTAATGTTGAGCTGATCATGTCCCTCTCGCATCCCTAAAAGAGTCAGCCCAGTTTTGTTTATCAAACCTCGTCCAACAGAATTTAAGGTGAATTTTTGCCAAGTCTTTGCGCTTATCGTTGAAATATCAATTCTATCTGAAACTTCAGTTGCATTTGTTAAATTTCCTATTTTATTATAATCGTCTGTGATCAAAGTGCTTGTACTTGACTGATTAGTTGGTCCAACTAGAACAATAAAATCATCCCCATCATTATCTCCATTATTTACAGCAGTTACATAAAAGTGAAAAGTAGCAGAATCAACTGTTGCATTATCTGGAATATTAGTTGTATTAACTGGAATAAAAAGTCTATATATAAAAAACTCATTATTTATAAGATCTGCTTCATTGCTCATTACAGTCATGGTTGTCGCTGTCCAATTACGCGCTGTTCCATTCGCAGTGTCGTGAGCATTACGCCAAGTGCCAACTGCTCCAGTATCTCTAAGAACATGTCCGTCTCCAGCAGTTGCATTAAATATTGCTCCAGATGTAGTTATTGGATCCACAATATAATCAAATTCAACTTCCCCATTTATAATTTGTAAATCAAAAGTATCCTGTGAACTTTGTAAATTATTTAAATAAACTTTATTATATTCATTGTTCTTTAGAGAAACAAACTCAGTTACCAATTCAGTTTTATTATATTCAAAAACTTTTATCCTTGGTTCTCCAGAAATTGTTCTAGGATACAAAGTAATATCATTTTTAGAAGTTAGGTTCTGTTGAAAAACAACTCTTACATATTCTCCATTCTTTATTGTCTCGCTCCAGTTTCCATCTAATTCTCTAACCATATCATAAATATCAGAAATCAAAGTCTTATTTTCATCTAGATGTTCAGCCTTCGAAATTAAAATTATTTCAAAAGTCTGTTCAGACAAGTGAGGAACAATCCATTCAACATAGTCTATTTTTCCATTTTCATCTAAATCAAGAGCAGTGAAATTAACATATTTGTTCTCCTCTCTCCAAAATATTTTAATTTTATTTTCTGTTCCAGTATTAACAATCTCAGGCAGTTCTGCATAAGACAAAATATCTGTAAAGTTAAGTTCTGAACTTCCTGAAGCTTTAACAACCTTACCTCTGTTCGTTGCCTCCTCTTTAGCTATAGGTCCATCAGTATAATACTCCACAACAATTTCGCTTTCATTTGCATCAGTTAATAGACTACTAACGTCAATAAATTTGCCTTCCTGTGTTTCGCTTATATTTAACGAAGAATCAGATTCTATCTGAACAGCTCTTCCAGTTATCCCTCCCTTGGTGAAAAAGTTCAAAAACCAATTCCATAGTCTAGTCAGTACGCCTTTATTGTTATCTAAATCAAGAGAAGCGAATCCAGTAATTCCTCCATTAACAATAACTTCTCTATCAATGTTCTCAATAAGCTGATCATAAGAATCCAACTCGGCCAAAGCCAAATCAGCTTCCGAACCAGTTTTAACAGTTATATTATTCGCTTCTTTAGGAAGTTCAACATTCATAGTTGAAGAATTTTCATTATCGCCAAATTTAACTTGCTTAATCCATTTAACTGGTCTGTTAATTACTGTCTTGTAATGTTTTGTAAGTTCAGTATAGTTAGCAGTTTTATTAGATAGAAACTCTGTAACATTTTCTGAAATTTCATCTACAAAAATACTTTCATTGGATTCCGAGGCGTTGTTATCAAATTCAGAAAAGTTAGAAATTGTTTTATTAATTTCAGGCAAAGTAATATTTGCATTTTCTTCTATCACTTGATCCGTATTATTTTGCACAAGAGTTTCATTAAAGATTGTTTCATTTGAAATATTGTTTTCCTCTACCTCAGTATTGTTAACCTCTTCAGCATTAGTTTGTGTTTGTTCATTCTCTTCCGTATTTGTTTCAATGCTCTGTAAATTTTCAGTTTCAGTATTCTCCTGCTCATTTTCTATAACGGTATTTTGCTCTTCCTGTGTATTTCCACTACCTTGATTCTCTATAGGGGTTTGTTCACTTTGAGCAACGTTTCCAGAATCTGTTTGACTGTTTGCCTCTTCAACTCCCTCGGTAAATAATCCTGTGACTTTTCTAACTTCAAATCCGTTTAAAAAAAAGAAAACTAAAAATACAACTAAAAACATTAAAGGTAAAACAAATTTTACAGTCTTCTTTATTTTTTCTCTTCTTAATTCTCTATCCGCGTTTTTTATATAACTCTCGCAATTTTTTGCATAGTTTTCGTAATATTCAACCCACTTATGTGGTTTAAATTCTCCAAAACTCTCGTTTATAGATTTGTTATACTCATCATAACTTATTTCTCCGATACTATATTTAGCAGCAAGCTTCTGAACTTTTTCTTCAACTCTCTTTTTATTTGTTTCAGCCTCTCTTCTTTTCCTTTCATACTCTTCCTTTTTCTTACTTAATCTAGAAAGATAATCTTTCATAAAGCACCTCCAAAAATATCAAAAAGTCCTTGAGTTTGTTTTTTGGACTTTTGGATGCTCAAGAATTTCCACGCACTAAAGTGCGTGACTTTAGAATTCTTGACATCAGAAGGTTGTCCTAGTGAGGAATTAACCTCTGGGGTGTGTTGGACAACCTTCCTTGAAAGAACTTTAATTTTTTCAAGAGAAATTGTCTCGTGAGGAATTAACCTCTGGGGTGTGAGACAACCCTCTTGAAAAAATATAATTGTTAA
>ERZ1292629.446-Hain-H43-01um-R1-446-length-44560-cov-9_pt1 | contig 44560 bp, 79 predicted proteins | sample MGYA00564399_ERZ1292629 | MGnify/ENA primary metagenome ERZ1292629 (study PRJEB36523, sample SAMEA6512636) | groundwater metagenome | collected 2019-01-08 | study: AquaDiva: Metagenomics assemblies of 32 groundwater samples
GCCAGCATTTTTTCCCAGCAACTTGAAGCGGGGGTGGACCTGTGCGAGGCCGCCGCAAGCCTACGAAACTGAAAATCCTGCACGGTGACGACAAGTGCAGGATCAATGACGCGGAGCCGATGCCGCCGCCATCGATCCCAGACGCGCCTGAGTTTCTGCCGATCGAAGGCCGGCGCGAATGGGTGCGCGTCGCGACCGAGTTGGACAAAGTCGGGATCTTGACCGAATGCGATCGGGGGATCCTGACAGCGTACTGCCGGGCGTGGGCGCAACTGGCCAGGGCCACGAAGGAAACGAATCGAAGCGGCATCGTTTTGGTGGGACCAGAGGGTGGGCGGTATCAAAATCCTTGGATGGCCGTGGCAAACAAGGCAGCGGAACAGATAGCAAAGTTCGGCGGATTGCTTGGATTGGACCCGACAAGCCGGACGCGCATCCGGGTTGACGCCAGCAAACGTGACGAGATGGACGAATTTTTGAGTGAGACAGGATGACAATCAATAATTATTTGGAAGTAATTTGCCTGGAAGCGCGAGCGACCAGCGGAGCGCCCATTGGTCGTTGCATCCGCGAGGCGCTGCAAATCGCGGTATCGGAATGGAGAAATGTCGAATTCGTCCACAATCTAACACGGTTTCGGATCGACGTAAACGACCTGTTCGCGTGCGCCAGAGAAGCCCGAATGCCAGAGGAACGCGATGCGTCGGGTAGCTGAAATCTGCACGGGTCCGCATGGCTGCATCTTTCGGCAGCCAAACCGTTGTGCGGATCATGGCTGCCTGCTGTTACTCACCGGCAATCTTCCGCCGCTCATAGAACTGGATGGTCCGGCGCACGTCGTTGATAGCGCCGAAGATGCAACCGCCAACGAAGAAGACGGAGCCGACGATCCAGCATGTACCGGCGGCGACGATGAGGCAAATTTGATTAGTCAGCAGCCCGATGTTGTACACCCTGCCCCTGGTCGTATCGAAGGCCAGAGCTAGCACGGTTAGCACGGTTGCAAGCGCGAACCAAGAACATCCGATAAGATAAAGCATGTCGCCCTCCATTCGGCTATTCGCAGACGCGGCGGGATTCTTGTGGAATGTCCAGTCAAAGCCTACTGCCTGCAAGTCATTTCGGGAAGCACCATCGTTTGCAAGTGGGTTCAACTTGCGTGCGAGCGTCACCTATCCGACCTGGAGCGCGGCCACGAACGCGGGCTGATCTGGGATCAAGAGGCGGCGAATCGGGCCATCAAATTCTATTCCTTCCTGCGGCATAGCAAGGGAAGCAATGCGCCGTTCATTCTGGCCGACTGGCAACAGTTCATCGTCGGTTGTTTGCACGGCTGGAAGCGCGCCAACGGTTCGCGGCGATTCCGAGAAGCGTGGATCGAAGTGCCGCGCAAGAATGGCAAGACAACGCTCGCGGCCGGGGAGGGGCTGTATCTGCTCGCGGCCGATGGAGAACCGGGCGGGGAGGTATTCAGTTGCGCGACGAAAAGGGATCAGGCCAAGCTGAGTTTCGATGAAGCAAAGCGGATGGTCCGCAAGTCGCCGGCGCTATCCAAGCGCATCACGGCGCGGCGGGACAATCTTTCGATCGAGACGACAGATAGTAAGTATGAACCCATCGGGGCTGATGCTGACACTGCGGACGGGTTGAATCCGCATGGTCTGATCCTTGACGAGATACACGCCTGGCGCGGCCGCGAGTTCTGGGACGTGCTCGATACCGCGATGGGCGCACGCCGGCAACCCCTCAAGTTCTGTATCACCACGGCGGCGGCCAATACGCGTGAAGAGACGGTGTATGAGGAGGCGCACAACTACGCCAAGAACATCCTAGCCGGTACGTTCCCGAATGATTCCCTATTCGCTGTGATCTATACGATTGACGAGGGCGACGACTGGCAGGATGAATCGGTATGGGCAAAGGCGAATCCCAATCTCGGCATCTCCGTTTCGCTGGAATATCTGCGCGACAAGTACGAAAAGGCAAAGCACGCGCCCGCGTCCATCAACGCATTCAAGCGCCTTTATCTGAACGTCCGAACCCAGAGCAGTGACGGCTGGTTGCCGATGGACCTGTGGGACAAGTGCGGGCTGAACAAGTTCGACGATTCGGAACTGATTGGGCGCGAATGCTACGGTGGGTTAGACTTGGCGAACAGTTCCGACCTTGCGGCGTTCGTGCTCTGCTTCCCGTGGGAGGACGGCTACCGGCTGCGCTGTTGGTTCTGGTGTCCCGATGAACCGCGCGACACCCGCGGCAAAAAGCTGCGGGAGTCGCTCGCCCCGTGGATCGACGCGGAACTAATCGAGACCACGGAGGGAAACGAAATCGACTTGAAACGAATCGAGGAACGCATCAAAGAATGCCAGAATGTATATAACATCAAGCAGCTTGCCTTCGATCCGTTCAACGCGACGGCTACCGCGCAGAACCTGGCGCTTGAAGGTGTGACGATGGTGAAGTTTCTCCAGAACATCCGGAGCTACAACGAGCCGGCCCGACTGCTGGAATCGCTGGTCAGAACGGGGCGGCTCTGGCATAATGCGAACAACGTTCTGACGTGGATGGCGAGCAACGTAACACTCAAGACGGACGGGATCGGCAACATCATGCCAGACCGGAAGAAGAGCGCGAACAAGATCGACGGCATACCGGCAACGATCATGGCGTTGAGTCAGGCGAGTACCGCAGTCATTGAAACACCGGGGATGATTCTGTTATGATCTGGGACGCGCTCGCCGGGCTCGGCGTTATCACGATCGGCGTGGGGCTCGCCCTGTTCTGGCTGCCCGGCATGTTGCTCTGGTTCGGCGCGGCGGCGGTTGTCATTGGCTTGATAGGAGCGCGGCGTATCGCGCGAGGAACGAAATAATGAATGACGAACGAGATCCGCTGGTAATCGAAACGTATCGACTTTTGAGGATCAAAGGTCGCTGGCAAAAGCATTTAATTATCCATGCAACATTCAGGCGGCTAAAAAAAAGGCGGTTCGCGATTTGGTTTGTAATCGACCGCGTTAAGCTCTTCAAGATCAGTGGCGACTATGAGACGCTAAAAAAAGCAAAAATGATGGTAGAGAAAATTGCGGAATTGCTGGCCTCGATTGAGTTCATTGAACGGACGAAGCAACCGATTGGAAATTGCTAATGGGCTTACTCACCAGCCTCTTTCGGGCCGCGACTCCGGAGAACCCGTCGTTCGGAATCAACAGCGCCGAAGCGTGGGAAACATTTCTAGGCGACAACGCCAGCGCCTCAGGCGTCAACGTCAACCGCGACAAAGCATTGACCTACTCCCCGTGGTGGCGCGGCATCACGCTGATTGCCTCCACCGTCGCCAAGCTGCCCCTGCATATCTATCGGCGCAACGGCGACGGCAAAGACCGGGCAACCGAGCACGCGGCCTACCATCTCTTGCGCCGGCAACCGAACCCATATCAAACCGCATTCGTTTTCCGTCAGCAGCTTATGGGCCACGCTCTCAGCAGCGGCAACGGGTATGCGTACATCGAACGGCTTGGCGGGGCCGAACCTGATTCGCTCTGGCCGCTGGACCCGGACAACGTAACCCCGATGCGTAAGAACGGGCGCAAGGTGTTTGAGGTTGCGAGCGAAGGCCGATCGTCAATACTCGAATGCGAGGAAGTGATTCACATTCCGGGGTTCGGCTACGATGGGCTTCAGGGATATTCCGTAGTTGAGAAGGCGCGGGATTCGCTGGGGCTCGGCATCGCGCTGCGCAACTACGGGGCAAAGTATTTCAAGAACGCGGCGCGGCCGGCAACGGTGCTCGAAACCCCAACGAAGTTGGAAGCGAAGGCCGCGGTAGAGTTGCGTGATTCATGGGAACGAATGCACGGCGGGCTCGATAACGCGCATAAAACGGCGGTGCTTCATTCGGGTTTGGTTGCCAAGATCCTTTCGTTCAACGCGAAGGATTCGCAATTCATTGAAGAGCGTCAATTTGAAATCCGCGACGTAGCGAACTGGCTGGGCGTCCCACCGCACAAGATCGGCGATACAACCCGAACCGCTTATGCGTCACTTGAGCAGGAGAACCAGTCCTTCCTTGACGATTGCATAGATGCCTGGCTTGTGCTCTGGGAAGAAGAGACATGGGTTAAACTCTTGACGGCGGTGGAAAAGGAAGCCGACTCGCACGTTATCGAGTTTCTACGCGAAGCACTGGTCAGAGCGAACCTTGAAGCCCGCGCGAACTACTACCGCGCAGCGACCGGGGGCAGGCCGTGGCTTGTGCCGGATGAGGTGCGCGGCAAGGAGAACATGAACCCGCTCGGCGGTGAAGCGGCGGAGTATATGAACCCGCTGAACATGGGCACGGGCGGGCAGGACAACGAACCGGAAGACAAGGGCGGGCCGATGCCGGGTAACCCGAAAGACAATCAGGCGCTCCTGGCTGCCCATCGGGAAATTCTGGCGGATGCGGTGGGCCGATTGGTTCGGCGCATCGGCGCACAAGCAGAGAAGGCCGCGAAGGATTGTCAAGCATTCGAGACGTGGGTGGGTGGGATGAAAGACGAGTACGCATTGACAACCGATGACGCGTTGCTTTCCATCGACCGGGTATGCGAGTTGATCCGCGGCGACGATCGGCAAGGATGCGCGGCGGCGTGGATCTTGCCCGCGATGTTCGATGAATATAACGCTCTGCTCGATAGTGCGACGGCAAAGACGGTTGCCGGCGACGTGGCCAAACTGAATGCGCGACTTGCGGAGCAACTGCCGATCAAGGCCGGCGCTTTGTTTCTTGGCGACGAATGCAGCGTGCTCGGCGAGCGTCCGCCCCGTCCGCCCGTGTTCAACATCTCCGTGAACAACACGCCGGCGCAAGTGAGCGTGACGACGCCGGCCGTTACCGCCAACATCAACACGCCGGATATTCGCGTTGACGCGCCGGTGACGATCAACGTCCCGAAGCAACCATCGGTCATTCAGGTTGGGCCGGTGTCTTCGCTAAAGTCCATACCGAGGGGCGGGCATGAAACAGCTTAAACCGTTTCACGGTCTGCCCGAACTGCTGGCGCATGGCCGGATGAACCTGGGCGCGAACGATCTGTACATCCTGCTGGCGACGAAGGAACCATCGCAGGCAACTGACGTATATCGGGAAGACTTGCCCGACGAATTGCCGACAGGCGGCGGGTACGTCGCGGGCGGGTTGCCGGTAGAAACAACCCGGAGCAAACAAGTAGGCGGCATCTATCAGCTTGACGGCACTGGCCCGACATTCACGGCGAAGGGCGGGCAGATCGGGCCGTTTCGGTTTGCGGTGGTGTACAATCAAACCGGGGGCGGTCTGGTTGGGTTCGCCGATTATCAGGAAGACGTGACGCTCGCCGACGGCGACTCCATGCGGATTGAGCTGACGAATCCAATCGTGAACTTGAGGCTTATGTGAGCATCCATCGGCAGTTCGAGGGGCGTCAGTTTGCCGGGCGTCAGTTCGCGGGGCGACTATGGCAGGGCGTGACGGCGGCGACTTATCCATCCCGCCCGAAGCGCGCCAAGAAAATCAAGATGCGGCCGGTTAAGGGACCGGCTCCAGAACTTCGCAAGCTGGAAATCATTCTTGCCGGTCTGATGCTGGGCTTGGAGTTGGGCCGGCTCGATTGGCTGATAGACCGGGTGTTCGTGATCGGCGGCGTGGCGACGGGCGCAACGTGCGCGCCCGAGCTACGGTCGCACTTGCAATTGATCGGCGGCGGCTCGGCTGTATATGATTCGGGCGGCAATGCGGTTCGATGGGATGACGACCTCTGGATAATCGAGTGTGAAATATGAAATACGCAAACATTCTCGCGACGTTCTTTTCTCAGGCGTGGGCAATCCTGCCTGAGAAGTACGCGGAGATACGCGCCTTCCTGCGACTGAAGGCGAACGGCGGCGAGGTATCTGCCGAACAGATAGCGGCGATTGCCGGGGCCCGCCGTACCGATGGCGTGCAAATGCTCGGGCGCGTCGCGGTCCTGCCCGTGATGGGTGTTATCTCCCAGCGCGTGAGCATGATGGACCGGGCCAGTGGCGGCGTCTCAACTGAGGAAATCGGCCAGACGCTCGATAGCCTTGTGGCAGACAAGCAGGTCTCGTCCATCGTGATGGCCTTCGACTCGCCGGGCGGTTCCGTTTCCGGCCTTCCCGAACTGGCGGCAAAGATTCGGGCCGCGCGGGATCAGAAGAAAATCATCGGGCTTGCCGATTCGATGGCGGCAAGCGCGGCCTACTGGCTCATCTCCCAGACCTCAGAGGTTGTCGTCACTCCATCCGGGCAGGTCGGTAGTATCGGCGTTATCGCGGCGCACGACGACATAACCGGCGCACTGGAACAAATGGGCGTCAAGACCACGCTGATAACCTCCGCCCCGCACAAAGCCGAACTCTACCCGGAGTCGCAACTATCCGACGAGGCGCGGGCCGACATGCAAGCGAAGGTGGACAAGTATCATGCGATGTTCGTTGCCGACATAGCGGCCGGGCGCGGCATCACGTCGCGGGCGGTCGAAAAGAATTTTGGCGGCGGTCGAATGCTGCTCGCGAAGGATGCGCTGGCGGCGGGAATGGTGGATAAGATCGCAACCGGCGAGCAGCTATTGAGCAAGCTGGCGAGCGCGGCCGGCGCGAAAGCCGAGACGAGGGAACCGGGGCTAGAGGCACGCTTGCGCGAGCGCATCGCGCGGGCGGTGGAGGTTGAAACGGCATGATCTGGAAAATTCGAGCGGCGATTGATGAGGCGGCCCGTAAGGAACAAGACCGCTGGATTGCCATTCAGGAAGACAAGCACATGAAGCCGCACGAAGCGCGCTTCTTTGGGTGGATGATCTTAATAAGCGCAATCCTCGCGGCATGTTACATCGCTGCGGAATACCTTTGGGGTTTTCGCATTCCATGATCGAATCTGAAAATTCCCTTGACACGCAACAACGCATCGGTATAGATTGATTTTAATTGAATGATCCCTAACCGATCGAATCGAGCGTCACACGCAAGATGCGATCGGAAGTGAAAGCAAATCACCAACGGTCAAACCGGCGGGGCTTTGCTGGCAGAGAGTCAAAGGACTCTCGCCGGTGAATCCCCGCCGATTCTTTTTCGGTGGCCATCCCGGCGAGCAATGGGAACAGGCCATCATGCCAACAAGCAAAGAACTCCGCGAAAAGACCGTGCCGCTTGCGAAGCAAATTCGCGCGATGACCGATGCCGCGAGCGGGCGCGACTTCACGCCCGAAGAGCAGGGCAATTGGGATAAGGTCAACGCGGATTACAATTCGCTGAAACGGGACATTGAACGGTTGGAAGCAACCGAAGCAATCGAGTGTGAGCAAGCCGCAACTCGTCCCGATCGCGCCAAGATCGGCCGCGAAGATTACGACCCGCGCACGAAAAAAGACAATGCGACTACCGCAACAGACGAGCATCGGGCGATGGCGTTGCAGGCATGGTGCGCCCATCAAATGGGCCGCGACTTGTCGGAAGCGCAGCAAGAGGCTTGCCGGTTGACCGGGGTCAAACCGCACGCGCGGGAACTGGCATTATCGACGGGCGGGACGCAACACGGCAACGCGATTCAGCGGGCGTACCGGAGCGCTCACCATACCGAATCGTTTGAGAAGGCGATGCAATACAAGGCTGCGCTGTCCATCGGGCTCGGCACGGCGGGCGGTTATCTCATTCCGCCAGAGACTTTGATCCGAACGCTTGAAGTCAACATGCTCGCGTTCGGCGGGGTTCGGCAAGTCGCCGAGACGATCCAGACCGCAAGTGGTGAGCCTCTTTCGTGGCCGACTGCCGACGATACCACAAACACCGGCGCGCAGCTTGGCGAGTCAACGACAATCGGTTCATCGACTGACCCGACGTTTGGCAAGGTGCTTTGGAGCGCCTACAAATTCTCGTCCAAGCCGGTACTTGTGCCGTTTGAATTATTGGAGGATTCGGCCTTCGACCTGCCTGGCACTCTCGGCACGATGCTGGGTGAACGTCTCGGGCGCATCACCAATACCCGCTACACCACGGGCACGGGTGCAGCGACTTCGAAAGGAATCGTAACCTGTTCCACCGCCGGCAAGACGGCCGCCAGCGCGACCGCGATTGCAGCGGATGAACTGATCGACCTGGAACATTCCATTGACCCGGCTTACCGAACGCTGGGCTGTTCGTGGATGATGCACGACCTCATCGTGGCCGTCCTGCGAAAGCTGAAGGATGGCAACGGCCAATACCTCTGGCAATCGGGATTGGAAACGGGCAGGCCGGACGCGATTCTCGGTTACCCCATCACGATCAATCAGGACATGCAATCGACCGTTGCCACGGCGACGAAAACGATTCTGTTTGGGCAACTGAGCAAATACAAGATTCGCCGCGTGAATCAGATCCGCATGTACCGCTTGGAAGAGCGTTACCGCGACACCGATCAAGACGGCTTCATCGCGTTCGTTCGTGAGGATGGCAACATGCTGACAGCCGGCACGCAACCGATCAAGCATTTGCTACAGGCATAGGGAGACGTTTCGTGAAAGTGAAACTGAAATGCGCCCGCGCTGGGCATATCGTTGGCGAGCGCTTGCCATACTCGGCAGAGCGCAAAACCGCGATCGCAGCGGGCAAAGAAATCGAGCAGCCGCAATACCAGACGCTCGGTTCGTTCGCCAATGAGCCAGGCGACATGATCGACGTTCCGGAAGCCGAGGCGCGGCGGATGATCCTTGGCGGGCTCGCGGTCGAAGTTGGCGGCAAGTAAGTCAACCGATTCAACAGAGAGAACGATCATGTTCACGATGGGCAAAGATTGCAAAATCACGAAGCTGGCGAACTACGCGGCGGCATCGACGACCGACGTTGAATCCTCGCGCGTCGATATGACCGGGTTCGATTCAGTCATGTTCATCTCGTCAATCGGTGACTGCACGAACGGGGCCGTCATCCAATTGATCGCCAAGAGTAACGCGGCCGATTCGACTTCCGGAAGCACCACGGAGAAAACCGGCACGTCGATTACCGCAGGGGCCAGCGACTACGACAACAAGCTGTTGATCCTCGACATTCACAAGCCGACGCTGCGGTATGCGTACGTGACGCAAGTGATCGATACGCAAAACGCGGTTTTTGAGAACATCATCGCGATTCAGTACAACGCGAAGTCCGTCCCGATTACTCAGCCCGCGTCGGTCGGTCAGTTGGAATTCGCTGGACCGCTCGCGTAACACCCGGTCTTAAGTGACTACTCGGCAAACGCCGGGGCAACCACGGGGATCAGTTCATGGCCGACTCAACATACATGCCAGGCGTCTACCGCGAGCAGGGCGGCAACAAGCTTGTTGTCGGGCCGACGGGCTTGCTCGACATTCAAGGACAGGTGACTGGATTCCAGGCTGGCGTCAATTACTACGTCGGGTCTGCGGTCGGTTCCGTCACCGGCTCGGTTGCCGGGGCAAGCGGCAACGATGGTCTATCGCGTGTGACGCCGAAAGCCACGATGATCCAGGGCCAGACACTGGCCACGGCCTCAACTGGCGATCGCGTGTTCGTTATGCCGGGCCATGCGGAGACGATCAGCGGCGCGGCTGGCATGACGTTTAGCAAGGCCGGCGTTCACTACATCGGCGAGGGCGTCTTGCGCAATCGACCGACGATCACCTTCGACACGGCGATCGGCGCACAGTTGATCGTCAGCGGTGCGAATGTTCGCTTCACCAATTTTGTTTTCGACTTCACCGGGTTCGACGCCATCACGGCCGCGATCAGCGTCACCGGGGCCGACGTGTGGTTTGACAATTGCGAGTTCATCACCAACAACGCCACGAAGGGTTGCGTGCTGGGCATCCTCACTGCCGCGACCGCGACTCGGTTTAAGGTGACGAATTGCCGATTTATCGGCACATTCGCCAACAGCGGCACGACGACGACAGCACAGATCAAGCACGAAGTCGGCATCGACTTTGAAATCTCCGGCTGTTACTTCTGCGGCAAAATGACGCAAGCGATTTTGAACGCGACCACGATCACCAACGGGCTGATCCTGAACAACGATTTCCACATCGGCACGGGCACGGTGGCGATCACGATGGAAACCAGTTCGGCCGGCCTGATCGCGTTCAACCGTGCGGTAGTGGCATCCGGAACCGCGCCCTATGCGGGGGCGGCAATGTCGTACACGCAGAATCATTACACGACCGAGGCTAATGGCCCAACGGCTGGGACCGCTGACGCGATTTGAGGTCGAGAATGGCGCTTGTCGAAGTTAGCGGAGTCCGCCACTTTACCGCGCAGCCGGGCGATGCTCTGCCGCGCGACGGCGTAACGGCGGGCTCCACTCTGGCAATGCTGCCGCTCGATTCGCTGCAACCGATCAAGCGGTTTGTTTTCGATGGCCTTGAATGGCACGATACGGCCGGAGTGCCCGACCCGCACTTGGTGGATGCGGTCGAAATGTTGACGAGAGAATTCACACGGCTCCGGCTCGGCATGATCGCGGCGGGAACCTGCAAAGAAGTCAAATAACCTGAAAGGGGTTTACGATGGAGATTGAAGGACTGGCGGGGCCGCAACGGGTAACCGATGGCGCGACGGGGCCATTCCGCCGCGACAGTTTCGGCGGGATGATGGGCAGCGATGCGAACGGCTTTTTCGCCGAACAAGTCGCGCGCGGCAACGGGTTCTGCTTTTCGACCGCGCTCGCGGGCGTGGCGCTGATCGCAACGACGACCACGAACAACCAGTGCGTTTTGTGGAATCCACCGGGCAATGCGAAATTCTGCGCGCTGCAATTCGTTAAGTACGGGCGCACTGCGAACGGCACGCCGCTTGAAGGTAGCATTGTTTACAACATCGCGCGCGAGGTCAGGGCTTTGGGGACCGGTGCCGATCTCGTCTCCGGCACGGCTGTAGCGGGCAGCAATCTGCGCTCCGACCTTCAGGGCGACAATTCCGGAATGAAGTGGTATCCCGCCGCGTCCGTGTTCACGACCGCGCCTGTCCTGCTCGGTACGGCTGGCATCGCGCAGACCGCCGATGATGGGGCAACGACCGTAAGCGGGCCGCGAGCCGAGATGATCCGAGACGACATCTGGGGTTCGATCCAGATTTGGCCCGGATCGGCCTTCAACATCGGCGCGGCCGTAGCACTCAGCACCACGTACACGATCAGCATTTACGCGCTGATGCTGCCCCTGCCGTTGCACGCCTAACGGTCCTTTTCGCCCGCCGAGATTCATCATGATTCGTTGCGAATCTTCCTTGTTCGGTCAAATGCAGCGTTGGGCGCAAGCCGCGCGTGGCCCGCGCACGGCTCGCCATCAGAGCGACGAGGCGGCGCTAGTCGCCTTCCCGGCGATGTTCGTTGACATCGTCGTGACGGCAACGGACGTGATTGCGGGCACGGACGCGACGGTTGCGACCGGCACTGCGGGCGGGACTATCACGGCCGGGCAACCCATTTACATCGACACGTCCGATTCCAACAAACTGAAAGCAGCCGACGCCAACGCCTCAGATCTCGCTTCGACCGTGGCGGGCATCGCGCTGCACGCGGCAACAGCGAGCCAGCCCATCAAATACCAGACGGGCGGCAACATCACGATCAGCGCAGTCCTGACGCTGGGGAAAGCCTACGTCCTGTCGGCAACGGCTGGCGGCATCGCGCCCGTGGCAGACCTTACTACCGGCTGGCGAACAAGTCTTATCGGCGTGGCGCTCAGCACGACCTCATTGCACTTGACGCTTTACAACAGCTTGGCAACGAACGCATAAACAGGGGGTGATATGTGGGGCTTACGCTCATCACCCCGCCCGACGCCGAACCAATCACGCTGGCAGAGGCAAAGCTGCATTGCCGGGTTGACGGGGACACGGAAGACACTTTGCTCACCACGTTGATTCGTGCCGCGCGTCTTCATGCCGAGCGTGAAACGAATCGAGCGATTCCGGCGCAGACGTGGAAAGAGACGTTCTGTGCTTTTCCCGATTGGTATTTTCGCCCGCTCAAATCGCCACTCATCTCCGTTACCTCCATCGTTTACACGGCAACGGACGGGACGAGCACCACGCTGGCGAGCACGGGTTACCGCGTCAGCAGTGACAGCAATCCGGGATTGATCGAGCCGAGCTACGATTCCGGGGACTGGCCGACGGCGCGGGACATAGCTGATTCCGTGGCGGTGACTTACAAGGCGGGCTACGCATGTACCACGATCGCGCTGGCGACGGCGAGCGGAGCGCAGACCGTGACGCCGGCGAGCATGGCGGGGATTGTCGCGGGCGGCGTACTGAAGATCGGCGTGGGGGTGGAGCAAGAGCTACTGGCGGTAACGAGTGTGACCTCAACAACCTTTACCGCGACGTTCGCGCGGGCGCATATAGCAGCGTGCCGAGTATCAGCAGTTCCCGACGATCTTGAGGCGGCGATGAAACTGCTTATCGGCCATTGGTATGAGAAGCGCGAAGAAACGAGCGGCACGATCATCGCCGAGGTTCCGATGGCCGCGCGTTCGTTGCTCCAGGGCAATTGGTCGGGGGCTTACGCATGATGGCCGGGGATCTACGGCATCGGGTGACGATCCAGCGCCCGCGCATGCAGGACGATCGCGATAGCACGGGGCAACCGTCATCCCCGTGGCCAGACGTGGTGGATGTATGGGCGGCAATCGAGCCGCTTTCGTCGCGGGAAAGTTTTTCGGCGCAGCAGGCGCAGAGCGTGGCAACGCATCGAATTCGGATGCGTTACCGAACGGACGTGGATAGCACTTGCCGGGTGCGCTATATAGATCCGGCATTGAAACGGACGCGGTATTTTTACTTCGACGGCGCGCCCATCTCGCCGGACGAGAAGCGGGAAGAACTGATCGGCACGGCATCGGAGCGGGCAAAGTAATGGCACAAGGATTCGGCATCACCGGCACGATCATCGGGTTGAAAGAGACCCTCGAAACGCTGCGCTTGCTGCCGGGTAAATTGCAGCGGCGCATCCTTCGACCGGCTCTGACCAAAGCGACCAAGCCGATCCTGATGGCTGCCAAGCGGCTTGCTCCGACCGATACCGGAATGCTGAGCAAATCCATCGCTCGCAAAGTGGTGACATATAAATCCGGCACGTTGGTTGTCGTTATCGGTCCAGACACAAAGCACCGGGTAGAGGCAACGCGGCGCGGTCGAAAGACGCCGATGATTGTGAACCCCGCCAAGTACGCGCATCTTGTCGAGTTCGGCACGCGCCCGCATTCGCTGGGCAAGGACGACACGCTCGCGCGGACGGGCGAACAGGCGAAGGCATCGGCGGCGCGAGCGGTTGCGAATATCAAACGCTGGACGCAGCAAATGATTAACGCCACGGAAGAGCAGCAAGCCAAGTTGCAAAAGCGGATTGCCAAAACGCAGCGCTGGCAGAGCATCAGCAAGGAAGAAAAGCAAACGGTCGGAGCGAAGCAGCATCGGGGCGCGAAGGCCAAGCCGTTCCTGCGAAAGTCCTTCGATTCGACGCGTGACCAGGTGCAAGCAATCTTCGCGGCGGAAGTGAAAAAGAACATCGACAAACTGGCCGCTAAGGGGCTGATTCAGAGGGCGTGAAATGGCAGATTTGGCCGTTGGGTGGGGATGCCCAGAAGTGCTGGCGTTTATCAAAGCGCTCGGCATTCCAGAAGAGGTAAAGGTCTGCGCGTGCGACATATGTATTCGCGCCGACGAAATTATCATGGCGCGCCTTGAGGTTCCAGTAAGCAATGAGGCGCTTGCGATTCTGGAAACCGTGGCCGCTCGTTCCGAGGGCCGCATTGTGATTCTGAAAGAGGATGATCCATGCCAACCGCTAAATCAGCCATGTTTACCGCGCTCAAGCAGGACGCCGGCATCCGGGCGGTAGTCGGGGATAAGGTGTACCCGGATCAAGCGCCCGAAACGAATGGCGTCGTTTCGGTCAGTGAACCGTATCTGATTTTCCAAATGGTGAGCAGCGTCCAGCGGGTGAGTCTATCCGGCACACTGATCGACCTGGGCGATTACCGTTTTCAGTTGACCGGCTTTTGCGAGACGCGGGAACAGTCAGAGGATCTTGAGGCGGCAATCCTTATCCTCTTGCACGGCGACAAGAAAGGGCGCGGCAAAACGATGGTGACGATTGGCGGCTTGCTGGTCAAGGCGTCGATCTGCTCTCAGGAGGAAGGCAGCGTGGATGAGGACGAAGCGCCGCGGCCGGGTGAAGAGTTCGGGTTGCGTACCGTTCGGGTTGATGTTCGCTGGTTTACGGGGGCATAGTCATGGCACAAGTCGGATACGGCACAAAAGTGGAATACAAGATCGGTGCGGGTTCCTACGTGGAACTCTCCGACGTGCTGATGCTGGACCCGCCTAACCGCAAGGTTGCCATTGCGAAGTATCAACCGCTGCGCACTACGCGGCACAAGCGAATCAAGACCGCGACATACGAATACTCGGATATGAAAATCACGATGGTCTACGTGCCGGCGACGTGGCTGGTAATCGACGCTCTGATCGGCGACGAAACTCTGACATGGAAGATTACACGGTCGGATGGCTCGGCTACCGAAACCTTCGCGGGCATGATCTCCGAACTGGACCGCGAAGTGAAGGTCGATGATATAGACGCGCTGGTTATCTCCGTCGCCGTGGATAACTCGGTGACGTTCGCATAAGGGGGATGAATGGGACTGCTGACAAGAGAGCAGGTAGTGGCCTGCGATGATCGGCGCTATGAGGTAATTCCCGTTCCGGAATGGGGCGGCGAGGTTCGGGTCCGTTCTCTGACGGAGCCGGAATATCACGCCTACCGTGATTCGGTGATGACGCGGGCGGGCAAGGACCGGGAAGTAAACGAGCGGACGATGCGGGCTTGCCTTGTCGCGGCGTGCGTGGTCGATGAGGCCGGACAGACAATCTTCAAAGTCGAAGACTTGACCGGCGGCAAGGACGAGACGAAAGCCAAGTCTGCCCATGCCATCGCGTTGATCTGGAAACTAGCCGCGCGCCTCTGCGGTATGGACGATGATGATATAGGAGAAATCCTAAAAAACTGCGCCGCCGGCCAGCGCGCCGGCTCCTCCTGAAACTCTGCTTGCGCGCGGGGGAGAACGCAATCGTAGACCCCGATTCGTTCTTGCGGCGAATGACCCGCCGGCAGTATCTGGAGTGGGAAGCCTTTTATCAGCTTGATCCGTGGGATGGCGAGCGCGACGATCTGCTAGCCGGCATCACGTGCTCATACATCGCGGCGGCGGCTGGAACGGAAGTGCGTCCCTCTGACGCCATGCCGGATTGGCTGGACGAGAGCAAGCGCAAACAACTGCTAACACAAGCGGAGCATGATGCACAAGTTGATGAGGTCCTGGCACGTCTGCGGACTATGAGAAAAGACAATGGCGGCGACAATCGCGAGCACGGCAATTCTGATAAGCGCGCAGACGGCCCCGCTTGCCCGTGACATGCGGACCGCGCAAAAGATCGTTGGCGATGGCGCGCAGAAAATGAAGGATGAGGTAGACCGCAAGGGTAGTATGTGGGGTTCGTTTTTCCGTACGGCGTTTGCCGTCGCGATGTTCAAACGCTTAGTCCGATCAATTCGGGAAGGAACCGAGGAACTGAAGAAATCCGGGGACGCTGGGGCCGAAGCGGCGGCAAAGGGATTGAAGGCTTACGACGATGCTATCAGGCGAATCGAGATGAGTCTCGCGAAAGCGCTGGCTCCAGCCATCGCCAATATAGGGGAAGGGATTGCAGACACGTCAGACGCATTGGAAGACCTCATCGACGTTTGGCAATTCGCCATTATAAATGGGAAGGGCGATCAGGGATTGGTTGACGAATTAGGCCGGCGTATTGAAATCATAGAAAGACTCAAGCGCGAACGGGCCGCAAAGAATGCAGCGGATTTTGAAGCAAAGGATCGGTTCGACAAATTCATGGCCGGAGCGAAGAAGATCAGGCCGTTGTTCGATGAGATAATTACTCCACTCGAAAAGCATCTCGAATTAGTTGACCTGATAACCAGGCGCGTTGTCGATGAAGGCCAAGCCGCGAAGATGCTTGCCAACGAACGGGACAAGCTGCGCAAGTCGATGGGCTTGGAGAAGGAGCTATCAGATATTGAGCAGTTCCACAAAAAGGTAGACGACCTTCAGGCATTCAAGCGTCTCGGCTACATGGAGGATTTGGAATTCTACGAAATGCTGGGCGCGGCAATCGAGAAATTGGCGGCGGGCCAAAAGGCGTTGGAAAACAAACCGCCCGAAGCGTTAATACGCGGCACGGCGGCGGCGTTCTCCGCAATCAACGCTTTCCAACGTGGCGGCGAAACGAAAAAGGATGCGGCGGCAATAATAGCAGCGGGGCAAAAGAGGGGAATCGAGCAGCGCGACGAACTGATCCGACTCGGCAAGGAAGCGGCGCGGGCCAATGTAAAAGTGGTGACAGACTAATGGCCGTAATCAAAGTTGAGGAAGCGCCGGACGGGCGGGGCGGCCGCATTCGCCGAGTGGGGCTTAGACTGGTGCGCGAATACACGCGCGTTTTCGATGCGTTTACGGACTACGGCGGGACAGGTCAAATCGAGGTAATGGTAGCGACCGGTATCCCGCGCGCTACCGATTACTATTTGACGCCGGACGAATATGATACCGGCGCATTCGTCACAGACATTGACCCGCAACAGCAAGGCGACAATCCGCTGCATTGGAAGGTAACGGTACAGTATTCGTCCGACGTGCAAATCGAACGCACGGGCGCGAATCAGGGAACCAACACCGGGACTGGATCGACGGGCGGCAACCTGCTCGCCAATCCGTTGTTGCGACGGCCTACAGTTGACTTCGGTACGCGCGTGCGGCAAGGTATCGCGGAGTTTGACTATTCCGATCCGGTCCAAGCATACTCAAACTCTGCGGGCGAAAAATTCGACCCGCCCGTTGAAAAAGACATTTACAATCTGCTCTTGACCATCACGAAAAACACGGCGACGTTCGATGAGGCGACAAGTTGGCAATACATCGACGCGGTGAACGAACTGCCGTTCAAGATTCAACGGCGAGCCGTCAAAGGCGTCTTGCCGGTTTGCTTCTCCTACCCCCGCCGATCTATGCGTATCGTCGATTGGACCGGGAAAGAGCGTGAAGAGAATGACGTAGTTTTCTATGAGAACAATTTGCAGATCGAGGTACAGTATCCGAACTGGGACGATGACATTTTGAATCAGGGCACATTCTCGATTTCCAACGATGGCGCGCACTCGCGACTTGCACCGATAGACGGGCTCGGCATTCCGAATGGCGGCAAGATCCTGCTGGACGCGAACGGCGTTGCGCTGCCGAATACGGTAGTTGCCATCGCAATAACCGCGAACCCCGTGGCGCAAGCGGTGACGCCTAAGAGCGTGCTGAATATCGTTGTAGGCATGAAGCTCATTATCGGCGTTAGCCAGATACTCGCGGGCGTTGTTTACGCGCCCGAAGAAGTGACCGTGACCGCCATCGCCGCGACGACCTTTACAGCAATCTTCGCACGCAATCACGCGGCCAACGTCCGCGTCCAGGGCAAGCCCACATTCAAGACGTTCCGACCGTTCCTGATTCTGCCCTTCGCCGATATCCCCTTGCTGAATCCGCTATGAGTGAAGAGCTTGCACTACCGACTGAGAAGCTGCTGCTCGGCTTGCGCGAGATGTACCGGCAATGGGTGTGTCAGGGTTCGCGCCTCAACGTGGCAGGGCGGCTTCCACCCGCAAGCGGCGGCGGCAACCTTGCTCCGATCTGTCAGGCTATCGAGGTCACGTCTTCGACCGCAGACACATACGGCTACCCCGCACGGATTCAGACTTACGACGGCACGAACTGGAGCGACACCTACGAAGCGTGTCGCGCGGTCCAGATCGGCAGTACGATTGCTGGGGCGGTGTTGGCGACGGGGTTCTATCCCATCGGGCGGCTGATGTACGTCTCGCCTACGGGGTTGCATGTGTATGGGGTGCATTCGGGCAGCGTCTTCACTGCCCAAGAAGTCGATGCCTCCCCCTCAACAACGACAACGCTCAAATTCCCCAACACGTCGCTAACCGACAACGGCGACGGCACGGTGACGGTCAAGAGCGCGAGCGTGACTGAGTCTGGACTTGTAAGCGTGGCTACACAGGAGTTTGGCGGCTTAAAAATAGGCAACGTTGGTCTTGGAGCGGGTGTTCTTGCAGTGCCAATCGGTTCGGCAGAATTGCGATTCGGCAAGCGTGCAACAGATGCTGGTGGAATTTTCATTAACTCAACCGGGGGTGGTGGCGGTGCTTTATTTGGCCTCATAATTGAGCCTGATTCAAGTAGAGTCATCGCTCAGCAGTATGTTGCAGTAACTGGATTGCCAGATACTACCGCTGGCAGTGTGATGCGATATTCGGTGCGCGATCAAGGCGTGCTTTATGATGGCATCACTGGCAACGGAGCGGCCGGGGATTTCTTTTATGGTGGACTCTACACAGGACCAGGTTCAATTGCGGCTGGGGCCGCATCAGACGCGGCCTTCACCGAAGCCGCGCAAGACGCCATCGGAGCGATGGTCGATTCAACACTCACCTACACGGATGCGACTCCGCTACTGAAGGTTGCTGATGCCGGAATTGGCCCAGTGCAGTTAGCTACCATGAAGCTCTACCTCATCGACGCGCAGGGGACGCCACACTACTGGCAGCTTCAGGTATCAACGCTTGGCGTTTTGACCACTACCGATACTGGGACGACCGCTCCGACCAATGGAATCATCATTACGCAATGACCTCTTTCCCGCTTGACCCCCACCCCGCGATGCGGCTACACTCTCCGTCGCATCGCACGCTCATTTCGGGCGTGGGTGCATCCATCGAAGACGGAGGGCCATCGAATCGAATGTTGGTCGTTCTGAGTCCTCGTGTGCGGAGCCGGTAACCAATGATTGGGGCCGGCTCCATTTTTGTCTCAAACCGGATGAAACCGGAGATTTGAAAAATCCGGTTTGCCGCAATTCGGATGCAATTCGTTTCACGAACAGAGGTTAGGGAATCTCCGGTTTGTCTCCGGTTTGTCTCCGGTTTCCTCCGGTTTGTCTCCGGTCTTGACACGTCGCCGAATGCTGGCTAACATCTCCCCAGCTAAGCCAAACGAACACCGATAAACGCAACCGTCTCGCGCCTCTGCGGCTTAGCAACTTCATGCCGGGGCGGTTGCGCGGAGTGAAATGAAACCATGCTGCGACAACCCGCGCCTGCAACCAATGGGCACGATGCCCTGCGACGTGCCTTCTATCGCCTGTATCGAATGGTCGGTTTGCTTGACCTGCGGCGCACAGGTGTCTAAGTTAGTCGGCATCGGCGAGCGTGCGAAGATCGTACACGCGGTCAATTCGGAACCGGGTCCGCATGTTATCCCGCGATGCTGCGGCGGCGAGATGGATTGGTGCGGCATCGAATCGACGAGCCGCGACAACGTGGCGGTGAGCGTGACACGCTGGCGGTGTGCGGAGTGTTCTCGGGTGTTGCGATTGGGGAGAGGGTGAAATGTTCAGAATCGTAACGACCGCCTGCGCGCACACGCAAACGGCAGGCGAATACGAAGACGAGGAATTATATGGCGGCCCTTGCGATGGTGTCGTGCTGACGAAAACAGACAGCCCGATTATGTATTCCGGCCGGCTCGGAGATGGCACGATCAGTACCTATCGCCGTGGACCGGACGGCCGATTGCGGTATTCAGCAACGGAAAAAATCAGAGGCAGGAACCAATGAAACTTGACCGCATCTTTCTATCGCTCTGGGCCGCGCTGTTTTTCGCCTGCATCGCGTGCGGGCAGTCCGTTATCCTTCCAGCCAAAGTAGAGGGCGGCGTCGGCGTCTGGATCGTCGTTGCACCCGACAAGCTGGCGGCGGAATTCACTCTGGTAAAGTGGCGCACGTCGCCGGGGCTGACAGAGGTTCCAATCGACCGGATTTTCCCCGGGACCAAGCCGCAAGCGAAAGTTTATCAGGCGGTCAAGGCCGGTCGTTACAAGGTCGAAGCGTGGGTGGACGGAGACGCGAAGCTGCCGCTGGATCGCTCTTCGATGCTTGCGATTTTGCAGGACAGGACGCTCTCGGATGCGGTCAAGGTGGAGCAATCATCGGCGCTGTTGCAAGGGATCTCGGCTTGCACAGTGGTAGTCGGCGAGCCGGGGCCAGATCCGGGACCAAAACCAATCGACCCGCCCATCCCCGCTCCGCAAGGATTCCGAGTCTTGCTCATCCACGAAGCACAAGAGAAGTCTCCAGCCTTCTTCGATGGCCGCGCGGTCAAGATGTACCTCGATAGCAAGTGCGTCAAGGACGGCACGCATCCATCTTGGCGACGGCTGGACAAGGATCAGACGGGCGCGAACCTGCCTGCTGAATTGCGGCTGCTCTGGGAAGCTGCCAAGTCGAAAGTAACGACTCTGCCTGCCGTGGTTATCGCGGTCAATTCGCAGGTGACGATTCATGCGCTGCCTGCTGATGAGGCGGGGCTGTTGGCGCTGCTTCGATCGAAGGGTGGAGAGTGATATGGCCAAAAAAGGTTATCGAATCCGAAGGCGCTGGCGGCGCGGCCTTGGACTAGCTGCTCGATTCAAAGACAGGAAAAGGGGCAAGCGACAATGAGTGACTTCATTCTGACCGCTGAAAACTGTGCTCCCCCACCCGGAATGGGGACCGGCCTAATCCCACGCGATTGGACCGCGCAACCCTACGGCTCGATTCCCGGCTTGCCAGCGATGGCACTGCCGTCGTTCACGGATGAGGAGATTAAGGACCGGCTGGCCGATCAAGAGCGGTACAAATCTTCGTTGCACCACATGCGCGAGGACTACAAGATTCGTTCGCTGAACCAGGCCAGCGAACCAGCTTGCTGGGCATTCAGTACAACCAAGGCGCTGATGTACCTGCGAGCGCGGGCCAACGAGCCGATGGAAGAATTGTCGGGCTGGATGCTCTACTGCATCTCAGCGAACTTTGTCAGCCGCGGCGGCTGGTGCGATGCCAGCTTACAGACCGCTCGCGAGGTCGGTATATGCACGCTTGCCGAGTGGCCGCAAGGGCGCATGGATCGAAGCCTCTGGAACGAAGCTAACAAGGCAGCGGCGGCAACGCGCAAGGTAATCGAATGGTCTGACGTGCCGGAAGACAACGAGCGGATAATTGCTTCGCTCTTGCTCATGAACGTGCCGGTAATGGCAGAGCACAATCGCTGGCAACACTCGGTTTGTGCCGAGCAACTCATTTCATGGAACCCATTCAAGTATCGCATCGACAACAGTTGGCGTCCCGATTGGGGCGACAACGGAACCGCGATCCTCGATTGGCGCATCGACAACGCGGCTTGCCCGATGGTAGTCGGACTGTAACGGACTCGCCCAAACTCCTAACGAAAGGGACTAAATGAACCTGCTCTATCTCACCTTGCTATTCGTCGGGGCCGATAACCCGTACCGCGTCGAAACCAACCCGTTCCAGATCGTGCAAGCCGCGCCCGCCCCAGACGGCTTCCACGTCCACTGGCTCGATACCGGCACTTGGACCCGTTCGCAGGACCTTGCCGCGGTCAAAGGCGACCTCGGCGAGCAAGTCGCGATCACGGGGCCGGGGCATTACGTGTACGCACGGCTGGCGAGTCCGACGCTCAAACAGGTGCAGGCCGCGCTGGCGACGGCGCAAGCGGAGTGGAAGGCGGTGAAGGCTGGGCCGGCCCCTTTCGAGGAGCACCCGCCGCGCCATGCTGACGGTAGCTCCATGCTGCCAGTTGGCAGCGTTGAAGCGCTGGACGAGGTCAACGCGAAGAGAGCCAGCATGGGGCTTAGACCGTTCGCCAGAGATGACGGGCTGACGATCGGGGCAGCCAAGTGTGCGGCATATCTGGCCGCGCGCCTTATGTCGGATCATACGTCAAACGACTTCGCTTTCTTGCCCGATGGGAGCCGCGCTAGCGCTGGTGGGCTTGGCGTGGCCGATACATCATGGGGCTGGATTTCATGCTGCTACCGGGAGAACTGGACCACGGCCGGGGCCGCGTTCGTTGTCGGTAGCGACGGGCGCAGGTACATGTACATCTTCGTTAAATGAACTTTGAAAATCTCCGAATCTCAACAAGCGAGTGGCGGCGACGTATCAAATTGGTGCGGGCCGCTCGAAAGGCAAACATGCACAAGTCAATAACCAAGGCACAGGAAGCCGAACTCAAGGCCCGCTTTGTCAAGCTGGGGCTCAATGCCAAGCAGCAGAAATGGGCGTTGGCCGAGGCCAAGTCGCGATGGAGGCTCGCTTTTTTCGGGGAGATTGATTGGGCCGCGTTCCTCGAAAAGCTGATCGCGTTCATCATGAAAATCATAGCCCTGTTCAGCAAATGACATTTCAGCCGGGCCGTTTGCCGATCGAGAGCCGGCGGGCGGTTCGGCTGATTCAATCAAACCGGCGCGGTTCGCAATGGTTGGGATCGAGCCGCGTCCGGTTTTCTTGTTCCATCGCCCGCGTCGATTCGGTACAATTTCCGCGTGGACAAACATCATGCGGGTTGATCGCGATGAATGAAATAGAGTTGCTCAAAGGTCTGATCGGAGCATCGCCCTATCTGGCGCTGGTCATCTGGATGGTGTTTCGTCAAGAAAAACTACTCGACAAGATGAACGACCGCAACGAATCGCAAGGCAAGATCATGACGGCCGCGCTGGATCGATCGACCGAACTGCACGGTCGCATTCTGGAACGGCTCGCCCATTCCGATGCCCACCAATTGCGGATGGGTGAGATCATCACCGATTACAACCGCGAGATGAGGCGTGAACAATGATCAGTTCTATCATCGTCGTGGCGTGCGCGACGGCTGTTGTCTGGGTTGTCCTCTGGCGTCATTCACGCGCGCGGCAGCGGCGACGGCTCCGGGCCATGCAGTCCTGCGATTGCTCCGAATCGTTCGCCCGTGCACAGCGAATGGACGATTCGGTGAAACGCACGCTTGCCGAACTCGATAGTCGGGACCCGGACAAGGACGAGCCAAGCCCGCCAATGACGCCACGCATGGGCGCTTCGACCGTGACGATCCCCGGTATCATGGTTCTGCTCGCCGGTATGTTCATCGCGGGCGGTGCGGTTCGCGAGCGGGTCGACGACAAGGCCGGTTTTGGGCGGGCCGACGCAGGCAAACCGCATGAAAACAAGGGTTTGCTCAGGTCGACGACTTCCATCGATTCCCGACTCGCCGAACTCCGCACGCGCCCGACGTTGGCGACGGTGAGTTACTTCCGGGCCCGGCCAGCATCGCCTGAGACCATCGCGGCCATGCAACTGGCCGCAACGTCAACCGATCCAATCGTTTCGCAAGCCGCGCAAGTCGCTCTCGCACATTGGGGGAAGCCGTGTACATCCTCATAATCGGGTCGAAGGCAACCGCGCAATCTCAAGCCGATTTCGAGGCCGCCGTGGAGAACGTCGGCGGCGCTGTCAATTGCGTTGGCGGCGTTGCCATCGACGGGAACACGGTGGTCCAGGCGGTCAACGTCAGTACGGCGACCGCTGCTCGGCTGAAGAAGCTGCGCCGGAAAAAGCCTGTCCGCAAGTGAACTCCACCCCCACGGAGCCCCGCGCACCGAATCGTGTGCGAATCCGATCTGAACGACCGGGACTTTGCCGCCGCCCGGCCATTCTTGCGCGGCAATGCCGACGTACGGCTCGAAAGACAGGTGCGGGCCTGGCCCGTCGTTTACGTTGGTGATGTTGATTTCAGCCATTCAAAATCCCCCGCGCCGCTGCGATGCGTCAGACGGCGCTGATTGCGATTGTGGAGAAACTGAAAGCCGATCCGAGAAGCGGGTGGTGAGCCGACGAAATGAAGCATGGAAGAGGCTATCGGCGTTGGCACGCTGTTTGATCCGAAGGCGCTTGAATCGCCGGACCTGTTCTTTGCGTGCGTGTGACGAAATGAAACTGGAACTGGAAGTACTCTGCGGTCAATGCGGCGGGACTGGCAATGTCCGACTCTGGCATGGTGGCGATTGCCGTGAGATAACGGACCAGCATTGCGCCGCGTGCGGTGGGAGCGGCCAGGTTACCGGCGTCGATGGCCAGGCGATCCTCGACTTCCTGTTGCCGCACATCGAAAAGCTGCTGATGCGAAATGAGGGAACATGGCCCGCGACATTATCGACGACCGACGACGGCATCAACAGCCGCGCGGCGAGCGCAAGCCTCTATACGCCTCCGACCGACCATTGACCGTGCGGCAAGCGACGATCCTGCGGTATCTGCGCAAGATGTTCGCAGCCTCTGGCGTGGTTCCAGGGCCGGCCGTGATTGCCAGACGGTTTCAATTCTCGGCAGCGGCGGCAACAAGCTGCTTGCGATTGCTGCGCGACAAGGGCTACATCCGCATGGCAGGCGATCAGACGCGGACTATGGTGCTGACGGATAAGAGATAAGCTAATGGCGATGCCGCCGTCCTACATCGCGCGACTGCGCTCCGATACGATCATCTCCGCTACGCCGATCCCATCCGGCTACATAATCCATTACGTTGATACGTCCGGCCGCACCACGTCAATCGAAACGACGGACGAGCGGTTGTATCGCGAAGCGCTGGCGGAATTGACGCGGGCAGCGCGAGCGCGTTGCGAGCAAGACACCTTCCGACGGCCGGTATCGCGACGAATGCGGGCCAAGCGCGATGCGTGGCCGGTTGTTTCGTTCCACTGCCGAGCACCGCCTGCGAAGAGAAGGGGCTAGCCCCGGTCGCAATGGCCGGGGCGTTTTCGTTTGACTCCGCTAAACCAGTGGTGTATACTGCCGGCATGAGCGTCATCAAATCAATTCCATTTGCCAGCCGACTTCGCAAATTTCGCGAGGCCGCCAATCTCACGCAAACCGAACTCGCGGCGAAACTCAAATGTACTCCGCAGGCAATCTGGAATCTGGAGAACGGCCGCAACAGTCTATCGGTTGAACTCGCGGCCGCGCTCGCCGATGCGCTTGGGGTGTCGATCGACCGCCTAATCCGAGACTAAACTGATGGTGTACAAACAATCCAAAATAAATAGGGAATTCGCATTGACAACTTAAAGCAATAGTGTAAGATAAGGGTGTTGACAGCGAATGACCTTAAAGACAAACGAACGCGAACGCAAGGGGAAAGAAAATGAAGACGATGATTCCTGACGAAGCGGTCCATGCCATTTACACTAGGTTGACGTTCAAGCACTGGACCGACAGAGCGTCGAGTATGTTGCGACATTTGACGTACAGCAACACAAACCCCGACGATAGGATTGCGAACTTGCGGGTCAACCCAGACTGGCCGCTTGCTGGGTCAATTACGTTTACGCGAGTTGCCGACGGGAAGCGGTGTCGATTGTACCTGCAACAAAAACGCAGAGTCTTCAAGGCAGTTGCCAAGTAACTCCACTACTCCCCGCACGCGCGAGCAACCCGGCCTCGCAAGCCGGTGGGGGATTCGCGGCACTCGCCGCAAACTTGCCGACTAAGTCCTAGTCGGAGCCGTGGCCCGCGAAGCCACTGGAGGGGATGAAGATGGTCAAGACAGAGCAAACCAAAACGACCGTTGACGGCTGGGAGTACGTCTGGGAGCGAACCGGCGAACTTCGCTGGGAGACTCAAACCGAATGCGGGCGGATCGTTCTCAGTAACAGAGCGCTGGGAATGAAAGACAGTATCGCGGGAAATTGGTGCTACACCGTCAAGGGCAACATCTACCCTCTCAAATCGGCATCGGTACGCGATGCCATGAAGGAAGCGATCGCTGACCTGATGAACTAGCGAACCCTCCGCCCCGTCCGCTCCGGGTTCGCATCCGGGCCATCAGGCACAAGCGGCGGGGCGGCTTTTACTGGAGATGAACGTGACCATCACGAAAGCAAACATTTTGTCGCTGCTAAGCGCCAAAGAAGAGACGAGCGAATCAGCGATTGCTCTGACAATGCTCAGGGATCATCCGTTTTGCGTTGAGCGACGGCACACGTACCGCATCAGCAACCTGCTTCAGACGCTCAAGAACAAGGGCAAGGCCGTCTACGGCGAAAAGGGTTGGTTAAAGTGCTAGCGCTCATCATCATCGCCCTCTGCATCGCAACCGTCTGGGCCATCGTCACGGCCCGCGACATTCGCCGGACGCGCAAGCTGCTCGCCGATTGCGAGCGGACGAGGAGCAAACATGGCACGACGTAAACCGAAACTGTACACGGCGGCGGAACTCAGAGCGATCAAGGTCCGGCTGATCGAGCACCGCGGCATACTGGCTTGCGGGATCGAGAGCAACGCACGCGCGTTCCGAGTTGAGCCGAGCCACGATAGGGCGATTGAAATTCGCGATGACGCGCAATGCCTGTGCGTGACGTGCACCGCGCTGGACAACATCGATATGTTCATCGCCAACGCCGAACATACCGGAATGCCCAATGCGTTTGAGATCAACGATTGCGGATTGACAAGTGAAACACGCGCCGGCCGCGACGGAAGCGGCTCGGTAAAAGGGAGTCGAGGCTGATGTGATTCGGCCCGGCGCAGGGAACAAACTGAGGAGCTTTGCAATGATTGACAGTGGCAGCGAACCAGCTTACCCGTCTGGCGAAAGGCTCTCCATTGACGCCAATGGGCGCAGCGATGATCGGCTTGTTATTCCTCTTTTCAAGGGCGTGTCGATCCGCGATTATTTTGCGGCGGCGGCAATGCAGGCATGTTCGACCGCAGAGGGAATGAGCGCCTTCCTCGATAAAGCGGCCGCAAAAGACGCGGCGGATGTGAGACGGATGCTCGCCAAATGGTCATACCAGATGGCCGACGCCATGCTCGCCGCACGCGATAACACGAAAGGAGTCTGAACAATGCTCTGTCTAACGCGAAAAATCGGCGAGCGACTCGACCTCTACCCGCCGTCGGATCTGCTGATCGCGTGCGAACGATTCCGCGACCATCACCCAACTGACGGCAACCTGGATGCGATCATCGCCGAATTGAATGCCGCCATCGCCCGCGCCAAGGCCGCGAAGCCCATCGCGGTAACGATCACGTCGATCGAGGGCAACCGTGTGAAGCTCGGCATAAATGCGCCCGACGATGTTTTGGTGATGCGATCCGAAGTCGAAGTGAGGGACGAATAACATGGCTGAGCAACTGGAAGAGTATGTGTTCACCCGACGCGGTCGCCGTCCTGGTTCTGGTTATCCGTGGGGAGATTGGCTTAATGGGAAGCCGTGGCGGCTGATCAAAGGCAGCGACTTCCGCTGTTCGCTCAAAGGTATTAGCCAGCAAGCGTGTAATCACGCCAGACGAAAGGGATTGAGGACACGAGTTGAAATTGAATCGGACACGGTGATTGTGATTCAAACATTCAAGCGTGAACTGGAGGAAACAAAATGATTCGCGAGATCCCCGACGGCCTGCTACTGCTCTCATACGAATGCGGCGCGCCGTGGCCGGTCTATCTGGCCGGTGACGTGCCGTCGATTGGCAAGCCGGTTGACCGCCAACGCCTGTACTACGCCGATCAGAAATCGCCCGTACCGGGTTCGGCGCAACTAAGCGTTGTCCATGAACTAGGCCAGCAAGCCGCTGCCGAGCGGTTCGCAAAGCTGCTGCGGGCCGAGGGCTATTGCGACGTGACGACGTGCGTCAACGTGCAAGTGAGGCACGAACTAGGGGAGCCAGTGGGATGATCGTGCATCTAATTCGTTATCTAATTCCACCTGGGAGCACTGGCAAGCGCGTTCGCAACACGGGCATACCGCTGGCCGTGGCCCTGAAGCAACTGCTCGGCATACCGCTTGAGGAGGCCGCCCAACATTGCAGAGCGGCTGGCTATCAGCCATACGTCCTTGTGCCGCGGCGGATTACACTCTGAGGAGACACGCGCTGCAACCGGGCCTGCCGCACGCTGGGAGGCTGGCGCTAGGACACTCGCGGTCTTGTGCGGCTGGAACGCGACCAACGGCCGCTGTCCATCATGCACCAACATCGCGGCGAGTCGCAAGCCGCCAAAGGCGAAGAAATACCTGCGCAAAAAGAAAGGACGCAAATGACTCTCGATGAGAAGCTCGCCGCCGCAATGAGCGATGTGATCAAGGATGTTGTTCGCACTGTGACCGACGGCGTCTCGAAGCATGACGGCTTTTTGATCATGCTCACGCCGGACACGTTGCTTGCCGCGCTGATGACCGCGCTGCGCAAGCATGGGCTGGTGGTCAACGAATGGGATGAACCTGCAACCGGGAGATGACATGAACGAGCCACAATTGCCAAAGGGCTTCGTTTGCCGATGCGGCAAACAACATCGGTTCTCGCTTTGGGTGTATGCCCATTTCGACGAGCAGCTTGAATTTACCTGCCCGGACTGCGGTTGCAAATTCAACGTCTGGCAAGGCGTTGCCACGTTGACTAACGGATGCTGGCGAGCGCCTGCTTTACGATGATCAACCTGCACCGCCGGAAGTGAGGCGAGCCATGTCCATCCTAACCGAATCTCGCCGCAAGACCGTGCTCGCGTTCGCCGATAGCAGCGGGTTCGCTCGCGGCTCCGAACAGTGGAGCCTGGTCGTCTGGGACGCTCTGACGGCGGTGGAACAAGATGCGTTCTATGAGGCGTGGCGGGGGCAGGTGGGCTGGCGCAGTCTGTTGCGAGCCGAATTGGAGGTGGAGAAATCATGAACCAGCCAGAAAGTCAAACCTTTATGCCATCGATGCGGCCAGAACCAAAGGTGCATGCCGACGAGTGGCAATGTGAACGGGAACGCGCAGCGCGGCGACTGATCCAGCGGCTGGACGAAATCGCCGACGCCGTTGCCGATGCCGTGAACGATCAGCAGTGCAAGGATCTTCGCCAGTTCGTCAACGGCAAGGGACAGCTTGCCGTCGGGATGCAAGCGGAACTCAATGACATGCTGGCGGAATTTGATGTTCCGCTGAAGAATCAAACGTGTGACGAAGTAGCGTTCGCACATTCGAGCGCAAAGACGCTGAAACGAGCCGCATCATGAAACCAGAATTGGAGCGGGGAACCATGCACCAGTTAGATACAGCACCACTCGCCGAATTAACGGCCATCCGCGAAAACACTACCGATCCATTCGACCGGGCCGCTATAGACGCGGAAATTGAATCGAGGCACGAACTACTGAAGGGGCCTATCGTGATGGAGATTGCCGAGCGGAAAGAGCAACCGATTGCGGAGCGTGGCGAGCTAAGCCCGATGGCCCTGATTCAAATGGCGATCAACCGCGGCGCAACGACGGAGCAGCTTGAAAAACTGATCGCGTTGCAGGAGCGCGTCGAAGCGAATCAGGCGCGCAAGGCGTTTGTGGCAGCGCTCGCCGCGTTCAAAAACAACCCGCCCAAAATTCTGAAAAACAAGCTGGTCGAATTCCTTCAAACGAAGTATCGGCACGCGACTCTCGATAACGTCTGCATCCTGATCGACCCGGCGCTTGCCGAGTACGGCCTGAGCTTCCGATGGGAGACTGAGAATCTCGACAAGGGATTGATTCGCGTGACGTGCATTCTCACCCACGAACTAGGCCATTCGGAGCGAACCAGCTTACAGGCGCTTCCCGATGGCACTGGCAGCAAGAACCCGGTGCAGGCCATCGGCTCGACCGTGACCTACCTCCAGCGCTACACGTTACTTGCGGCAACGGGAATCGCTGTCCAGAACACCGACGATGACGGGCGTGGCGCTGGCAAAGAAGACCGGGTGCTGACAGAGGAGCAAGTCAACGAGCTCGGCAGCGCTCTCAATGCGACCAAGAGTGACTGGCCAAAGTTTCTCGCGTTCTTCCGAATCGAGGACCTGGCGGACATGAAGCAGAGCGATTTCGCTAAGGCGAAAGAGATGATCGACAAGAAAAGGAAGTCGAAATGAAGATACACACTATGCCTCAATTGAGCGCCGAATGGTACGCCATCCGCGTTGGGCTTCCAACGGCGAGCGAATTCAGCCGCGTCGTTACTTCGACCGGGGCCGAATCGAAGTCGCGCCGCGGTTATGCGATGCAGCTTGCGGCTGAACTGTTCGCGGGGGAAGACCTGAACCGATGGGGCGGGAATGTCTCGACAGACCGGGGCCGGTTCCTTGAGGAAGACGGTCTACGCCGCTACTCATTTGAGCGCGATGCCGAGATTCAGCAGGTCGGATTCATCACCGACGATGACGAGTCTTATGGATGCTCGCCAGATTCTTTCGTGAATGACGATGGGCTAGCCGAAGTGAAATGCGTCAATGCCGAAAAGCATGTCGCGACGATCCTGCGCTACCAGGCCGATGGCTCGATTCCTCCGGAGTTCACTCAGCAGACGCAAGGGCAGCTATTGATAAGCGGTCGTGCATGGTGCGATCTGATCTTCTTTCACCCCGCGCTGCCTATGCTGGTCGTCAGGCAGGAACCGATACCGGCTGTGCAATCCGGACTGCTCGAAGGAGTCGCCGCGCTGATCGAGGAGCGCGATGAGATTCTAAAGACATTGCAAGAGTTCGGCATGGCGGCATGGAACTCGGCAGAGAATCCCGCGAAGTAAAGGAGCAACATGATACTCAAACTCCAAGACGTAGCCGCCACGCTCGCGGCCATCAGCGATCCGGAAGAGGTCTATCGGCAACTCATCTTGATGCTGATGGATTACGGCAACGATCGACGCATTACGGCGGGTAGCGAGCGCTACAGGCAAATGAAGCACGCGCACGATAACGGCTTCTTCTGGTTGCCGTGCGTGCTGTGCGGCAACTGGCAGGGCGGGCACGAATGGGAATGGGGGGCCATTCAATTGAGCGAAAGCCACGGGCATGGCGTTTGTGCTGATTGCAATGCCGAGGCCGAGCGGCTGAATGAGCTGTATCCGAACGGGCTGGAGAATCCCGCGAAGTGAACTATTCGGAGATTCCGAATAGTTGGAACCCTTTCGCCCGCAACACTGGAGAACCCTATGGCGCAGCGTGTAGTAGGCGTGCTCTACGGCGTCAATGCCGACGAGCACGATGAAGCGATCAGCGAAGATGGAGGTGACTTGCTGGGCAAGTGGGCAAAGAAAAACAAGTGTTCCGAGCGCGAGCCGAGCATCGTCCCAGACACCGAATTCGATTGCGGCGATACGCTGATGATCGGCTTTTGGATTCTGTGCGAACACGAAGAAGACAAGCATTGCGACAATCTGGGCGACGAACCGTTGGCGCTGGCGGAAATCGAAGTGCCGGGCGGGACGTGCAGGGCCTGGAACAAGTTCGCGAAGTGGGCTGAAAAACAGGGGATTGTCTTCGATAATCCTCGGCTTTGGCTCATGACTACTGAGGTTGCCTAGTGGAAATTCCAATGGTAACGGGGTGAGATCATGCTGATCAAAGTAACGGCGGAGCACATTCGGCAGGGGAAGCAAGGCGATTCATTTGCATGCGCTCTGGCGCTTGCACTCGACGAAGCCACGGGCGACGCGTGGCACGTCGGCAGCACATGTGCCGGATGCAGCCGCTTGGGAAACATCAACTTGCCAAAATCGGCAAGACGATTCCGTGAAATATTCGACTGCCGCAAGTGCGACGCGTGGCCGTTCGCGTTCCGGCTGGCCGTTGAACCGAGGGCAGTATAATGTTCGGACCATTCTGGCCAAACGAACTGAGAGAGCAAGTAGCACGCGCCGGACCTGCTACGGCCGTCTCTCGCGAGCGCTTCATCGAACTGATGATTGCGTCGGGCAAGTCGCGCAGAGCGGCTAGGATGCAGGCCAAGATCGCGGTGATCATGGGCAGCGAAGTCTTGATCGGCGGCAAAATGTGGACCATCAAACGGGAGGAGTGAGCCGTGGAAATCCAGATCGACAAAGACGCCGTGGAGCGTGCCGTGGCGGATGCAATAGTCGAATCGGCCATCGGCGAGAAGATTAAAAAAACTGTGGCTAGTTTGCTATCGAGCTATGACAGCCCGATTGATGGGGCGATCCGCGAATGCGTGCAAAAGACCGCGATGAAGATCCTGCACGCAAGCTACCAAGCTGAAATCGAGGCGGCGGTCAAAGCGAAGTTCACGGCGGAATCGGCGGCGGAAATCGTGGGCAAACTCTGGGAAAAACTGGTGGCGTTCCGGTGAATAACACGGCGAGACGGGGTGAATCATGCGCGAAGTTCCCTATTGCACGACCGACGACGAGTCGCAATGGATTGGCCACATTTGGCGGCAGCGCCAATACATCGGCGGGCCGTGGGGTTATTGCTACGAGGTGCATGCGCCTTTTGATAGGAGTCCTTGCGTATGCGGCTGGCGATCTACGCAAGAGCAGGCAGAGCAAGCTATGCGATTGGCGCTGAAAGAAAAATCGGGAGAATCGCTTGACAACCCGCAGGCGAGTTGATTACATTAACCCCGCATTCCGCCGGCCGCGCCCCGAAAGGGGCCGGTCCTGCGGATGCACAAGTCTTGGCGGAATGCAACCCAGCCGAGACTCAAACCGCCTGCGCATAAACGACACAGAAATAGTGCCGTCGCGCCCTGTTGCGATTGTTCAGGGGTTCTTATGCGCGAGTACGAAGCCAGAGACGCCGCTCTCAGAAGCATTGGCTTCAACTCGTATCAGGCATACTTGCTAAGCGACTTGTGGAAATCCATTCGACGCCGCGCCATGAAGAAGGCGAAAAGAGATGCGCCGTTTGCAAAAACGACGCTATCGACGTTCACCACAAATCGTATGCCGAAGAGGTTCTAGTCGGGTTCGATATTTCGACGCTCGCCTGCCTCTGCCGAACGTGTCACGATCTGATCGAATTCGATTCAAACGGTTTGAAAAGGGCGCTTGGCGAGGCAAATGAAGCTTTATCCGAAATGATTGAATGCGAATTGGAGTACGTTGCGCGAGAATCAAGAATACCGCGCCGACGACGAATTGAACTGGCCGAATCGGCCAGAAGATATGGCCCTCCCCGATAATCGGCGAAGAGGGCAAATCGCGTAACCCCGTGCGAGCGAAGTGTGGCGACGGGGTAGCCAATGTTTTCGGGTTGGGCGGCTCAAAGTCGGAACCCGCATAGAGACCACGATGAACCGGAGCGGTAATCAATCCCACCGGATCGTGGCCGACAACACTTCGCGGGCGGGGCAACTGGCCCGCGACGACAGAACGCATAAGCGGCCCTGCGGGGCCTGCTGGCCGAATGCCTCTACGAGTAGCACCGCCAGCAAGGTATGCGGGAGTTCCAGCCGTTGACCCGTGGGGAGGCAGGTGCGGGGTAGAGGCTGGGAGAGCGGGGGCGGCGAAAGCCGGCTGCGGACTCTCGAAATTCGAGCAGCACTCCAAGCATACGACCGGCTCCTTTAGACACGAGCGCGGCGTGCGGAAGTCTCGTTTCGGCGGGGCCTCTGCGCGCCGACCTCACCATTACCACGAACCTCACAAGAGATGGATTTCTCTTCATGAACGCGCAGCTAAAAGAAAAAAAAAGCGAGACAACAATCCAGCCGAACAAGGCGCGCACGCGAGAGTTGATCGCGGTTGACATCAGGCGCGAGATGACGGCCCTGGTCCTGGGTAAACGGAAATGGCCGTGGTACTTGTGGGGTCCGCCGGGGGTTGGGAAAACGTGCGCCGCGCTCTGCATGTTAGACTTCGCGAGCGGTCGCTACTGGACTGCGGACCAATGGGCGGCGGACCTGAACGACGCGCGGCTTGGTCATCTGGACGAGCATCGACCGGCGAAAGTGGTAGAAAAAATCGTCGAAGTTCCGCACGACCGAGCGGGGCCGGATGGGGTGGTGATCCATCTCAAGCCCGGTGATAGATACGCGTGCCTGATTCAACCGTCGCAGCGAATGGTTGTCAAGCCGTCCGACTTGTGGGCACGGGTCAAGGCCGCGGCGCTGTTCGTGCTTGACGATGTGGGAATGCGAACCGTCGCGAGCGAACATCAGCTATTGAGCGTGAAGCGGATTCTGGATGATCGTTGCGGACTTCCGACCGTGGTCATTGGCAATCGCGAACCGCGCGAACTGGCGGGCATCTATGGGGCGGCGACGGCGCGGCGAATGATCGAAGGGACGATTACGCTGTATCGAGAGAAGTTCGGACTGGCGGGCTTCGAGGTCGGTGGTGGTCGTCATACCATCTGATGAGCCAGATCCATAGCCTGCGGTTCCTGCTCTGGCGCTGGCGGGGTGAGGTGACGACAGCGGAAGCGAAGCTGCTCAGGAAACTGGAGGCGGAGTTCGCGGCGAATAATGAACGGCTGAAACGGAGACAGCGAATATGCGCGTCAAAAAAGTGAATCGGTACTACTGCGATTTCTGCCGGAAGGCCGGTTGCTCTGCTGGCCATTTGAAGCGGCATGAAACGAGTTGCACGGCCAATCCGAACCGCGTTTGCAATGTCTGCAAAATGGTCGAGGGCGTGCAAAAGCCCATCGCGGAATTGCTGGCGGTGCTCCCGAAAGGCGATTCTGCGGTTAAAGCGCTCCGCGAACTGACAAACAACTGCCCGGCGTGCATCTTGGCAGCGTTGCGGCAATCCGGGTGCGCGGCCTATTCATCCTTCCGATTCGTGGACGAAATGGCTTCGGTATGGTCTGAGATCAACAACAGCAATGTAGAGCGGTACGTGTGAGCAGCCGCGAATAACGAGCGGCTGAAACGACGCACGAACCGGCTGAAACCGAAAGGAGCGAAACGATGAACGACAAACTGGACCTCGACGTGGCGCAGCGGGTTTGTGATGCGCTGGCCGCTAGCGGCGTATGCACCTGCGGGAGTGGCATCGGTTGCGTTTTCCATGACGCCCGTGCGGTAGCGTTTGAAGCGGCTGGTGTTATGCTGCCGCAGGCCATCGCGGAACTGAAGCTGCTGAGAGCGTGCGCATCGCTCGCCAACGCCGCGATTGCAACGCTGGAACGCCAGCGCGACGAAGCGCGAGCCCTCGTGGCGAGCGCCGAGAAATCGTGTCGGACTGCGGCCCGTGCGCTGGACGCAATGAGGTTTGAGCGCGACGAAGCGCGGGCCGAAAATATACGTCTCGATAAATTGCTGGACCGGGCCGCCGTCGAAACGGCGGTGGTCGGAATCCAAGCGGCACTGGCCGCGAAAGGAGCATCATGACGCCGGAAGAGATTGCAGAGAAGATTGAAGAAAGCTGGGTCGGGAAGCGGATGTACCGCAGTTTCATCCGCAAAGAACTTACTGCCGCCATCCTCGACGACCGCAAGCGGGCGCTGGAAGAGGCGGCTAAGATTTGCTGGACCAAATGGCCGCTGATCGTGTGCAAGCGCTGCCAAGGCCCCGGCTCCATCCTCCAGCCCATCACCTTCGACCCCCGCTGGCGATCAGCCACGGTGCTTGACCTGGCGTGGGCGATAGAGAGAGGCGGGTGTAAAGCCTGCAACGGCGCTGGCAAACTTGACGCCGATCATCGACCGGGCACAATTGAATGCAGAGCGTGCGAACCGTGGGGAAGTGGATTGAATCCGAAGTTCCCGCTATTCGAGCGAATGCCGATCCTGGCCGACGCCTTGATGGACGCTGATTGCAACAACGAAGAGATCCTCAACCACTGCCGAGCGGGAACGCACTGCAACGGGTGCTGGGTGATCGACTTGATCCTGGGAGGCACGCAATGATCGACTATGACCGACACAACGGCGTTTGGCATGTTGAGGAAATGACGAAGATTGCCGTCCTGTCAGTTGCCGATCCGTTCCGATTCCGCGACGGCAACGGCGAATGTCTGGGCTTTCGCGCCTGCGACTTATGCGACTATTCCAACCTGTATGATATTTGGGCTAATCGCGATTGGCGAACGCTCTACATGCTGCAACCTGATAGGATTTGTGTCTGCGATGAATGCCTGCCCGAACTCGAATTCTTTTGGTTTATCTGTGAGGCAGAGATGCGCCGGCGTGGAAATGCTCCCACCAGAGAAACGAGGGTAACATGAAAATCGAAGGCAATGCGTCAATCTCAACCTGCGGCCGATACCGCTGGAGTCTTTCGCGGGAGTGGGGCGGCATCCTGAGTACTACGCCGTGGGTTGGGTTCATTATGCTCAATCCATCAACGGCGGGGTGGATAAAGGATGATCCGACCATTCGTCGTTGCATCGCCTTCGCGCAAGCCTGGGGCTATTCCGGGCTGACGGTGCGCAATCTGTTTAATTTCCGCACGTCGTCGCCGGCCGAATGCGCGAAAGCTACCGATCCGATTGGGATGCAGCCCCCGCATTGCGACAACCTCATTCTCGGCATGTACGACGTGTGCAATCTGGTCATCGCGGCATGGGGAGCGCAACCGTTCGCGCGCACGCGAGCAAAGCAGGTCTGCGACTTGTTGGCAGCGCATAATCGGAAGCTGCATTGCCTGGCGGTCAACGCCGATGGCTCGCCGAAACATCCGCTCTATTGCAAAGCGGACCTGAAGCCGATTCCGTACGGAGTGTAGCATGGGCCAGTCCTTGAAATGGCTGGAAGTCTGGGAAGCCAAAGGCATGATCGCCCCCAGCGCGCCAGCCGCGCCCGCGCCAGATTGCAGCGAATCGGAATTTCAAACAGCCGTAGTGAAGCTCGCGACGGCCCACGGATGGACTACGCATCACCACTACGACCCGCGCAAGTCGTCGGCGGGCTGGTTCGATCTTGTGCTCGCCAAGCTGGGCAGGGTGTTATTCGTCGAATTGAAAACCGAGGCCGGCGTACAATCGGACGAGCAGTTGAAATGGTTCGCGCTGTTTGCATCGGCTGGCGAGGAAGTGTATTGCTGGCGGCCTAGTTCGTGGCCGATCATCGTTGACGTGCTGACTGGCGGTCCATAGAAAAGCGAAGCTGCCAGCGCGTCGAATCGCTGACAGCTTCTAACCGCACTTGCCTAGAACTGGAGGTAGCAAGCGTGTCTGAAACTCATCTTACAAACTACCGCGACTTCATCGACCGCAAATCTCAGATCGGCAGCAACGCCGGTTTCGAGCCGGTATGGATGCCGGATTTCCTATTCGACTTCCAGCGTGCTTTGGTCGAGTGGGCCATACGCAAAGGCCGCGCTGCAATCTTCGCTGACTGCGGGCTTGGCAAGACGCCGATGCAATTGGTGTGGGCGGAGAACGTCGTTCGCAAAACGAATAAGCGGGTATTGATCCTTACTCCGCTGGCGGTTTCTCACCAGACGAAACGCGAAGCTGCCAAGTTCGGCATTGACGTTGAGCTCTGTAAAGACGGAAAACATACCGGCAAGATCATCGTGACGAATTACGAGCGCCTTCATCATTTCGACCGGGCCGATTTTGTCGGGTGCGTCTGCGACGAATCGAGCATCCTGAAATCGTTCAACGGCAAGACACGCAAGGCCATTACCCGATTCGTCGCCAAGATGCCATATCGGTTACTCTGCACCGCGACGGCAGCACCGAACGACTACATCGAATTGGGCAATTCATCTGAGGCGCTTGGCGAATTGAGCTACAGCGACATGCTGCGCCGGTTCTTTCAGCAGCTTGATGACAAAGGCCAGAGGCGAGAAACGAAGAAACAAGAGGAAGCCGAGACGCTCATCAGAGAAGATCCGAGCTACTTCAGAAAGCTGGCGTTCCGAGTGTCGCAGACAATCGGGCAATGGCGATTGAAGCACCATGCCGTTACGCATTTCTGGCGATGGGTGGCATCGTGGGCAAGAGCATGCCGCAAGCCGTCCGATCTTGGCTTTGATGATGGCGCGTTCGCGTTACCGCCGCTGAATGAGCACGATCATATCATAACGCCGAACGCTCCCCCGCCTGGCCGTCTCTTCAACGTGCCGGCGTTCGGCATGGCGGAAGAGCGCGAAGAGCGCCGACGCACGATGGCGGAGCGCTGCGAGTTCGTGGCCGATCTGGCGAAGCACAAGCGCCCGGTAGTTGTCTGGTGTCAAATGAATCAGGAAGCCGACGTGCTCGAAAAGATGATTCCCGATTCAAGGCAGGTAGCGGGCCGAACTCCAGACGATAGGAAGATAGAACTCTATGAGGCGTTCGCGAGTGGCGAACTCCGGACGCTCATCATCAAGCCTAAAATCGGGGCTTATGGTTTGAACTGGCAGCACTGCTCGCACGTCATCACGTTCGCTTCACATAGTTATGAGCAATACTATCAGAGCGTCCGGCGTTGTTGGCGGTTCGGCCAAAAGAACCACGTGAGATTGGATGTGGTCGCGACGGAAGGCGAAACGCGCGTGCTGTCAAATATGCGAGCAAAGGCCGACAAAGCAAACGCGATGTTCAATATTCTGATTCAGGAAATGATGAAGGCGAATCGCGTTGAACGGATCGACGAATACACGCAAAAGGAGATTCTCCCATCATGGCTGTAAAGCTGCAAATCCTGAATGACCGGTACGCGCTCTACTGCGGCGATTGCGTTTCGGTGATGAAGAACATGGCCGATGAATCGGTCCATCTCACACTGTATTCTCCGCCGTTCGCCGGCCTGTATCAATACAGCAGCGATGAGCGCGACATGAGCAACGCCATCGACCATGCCGAGTTCTTTGCGCACTACGGCTACTGCATTGACGAGATAGCACGCGTGACTATGCCTGGACGCATAAGCGCAGTTCATTGCATGGATATTCCGCTCTCGAATGCCGGATGCGATGCGATGTTTGACCTGCCCGGCGAGATCATTCGGCAGCATGAGGCACGCGGATTCGTCTACGGGGGACGCCGGGCTATCTGGAAAGAGCCGCTTATGGTTCGCAATCGCACCATGATGAAATCCCTCCATCACAAAACGCTCTGCGAAGATTCGACGCGGACAAGCGTAGCCAATGCCGATTACCTCTTGATGTTTCGCCGCAAAGGCGACAACAAGATTCCTGTGGCTCATCCAATCGGGATGTTGAGCTATGCTGGCGAGCGGCCCGTCCCGTCCCATTTGCTCCGATACCGTGGCAAGAAAGGGGATCAAAAACTAAACGAGTATTCGCAGTGGATTTGGCGACAATACGCCTCAAGCGTCTGGATGGACATTCGCGTTGACCGCGTGCTGCCCTATCGCAGCGCGAAAGAATTGGAGGACGAAAAGCACGTTCATCCGTTGCAGCTTGACGTAATCGAGCGGGCCGTGCTTATGTGGTCAAATCCCGGCGAAGTCGTTCTCAGTCCATTCGCCGGCGTCGGCTCTGAGGTTTACGGCGCTGTCATCAATGGCCGGAAGGGCGTCGGCATCGAACTGAAAACGGCTTACTACAATCAGGCGGTCCTGAACATGGAGAAAGCGCTTGACTACACGCCAGAGGTTGACGCTACGCTCTTCGACGGCGTGAAAGAGAACGCCTTCGCATGACCGACCTCGACGCGCTCCAAGCCGACTACGCCGCCGCCCAGCGGCTCATACTCGCGCTGGCGGAGAAGCTGTGGATCGTCGCGAAGCATTTGGAGCGACTGGCAGAGAAGCGAACATCGACCGCCACCGTTGACGCTCCCCCGCGAAACGGGTAGAACGGGGGCATGGCTGATGTCGTTCACCGAACAACTCTTGAATATCGCACAAGCGAAAGCTCTGTCGAGTTCCCGGAGCCGATCTGGAAGTGGAATCCAGATATGACCGCCGTCGCGGGCGTGCCGTCGAAGTATTGGAAAGCGCCTGCTGATTGGAACGCCGTTGGGGCCGGGCCGGTCGAAATGTCCGCAGGCGAGAAGGCCGCGGTTGATGCTGCCCAACTCAACGCATCGCGCGATGCCGTTACCGCAGAAATAGATCGAGTCGAAAATGTCCTCCGGGCAATCGTGCTCACGATTCGCGACGAGCTGAACCTGCACGCGGACAAGATCAACGCCATCCTGACGGCGATCGACGGTGCGGCAACGCTCGCACAGGTCAAGGCGGCAATCCTACTGATTCCCGATTACCCCCAACGAACCATCGCGCAACTACGGGCAACCGTTCGCGCCAAGCTGGGGAGCTAACCAATGGCAGTCGGTGATCCATGCGCAACGATCATCCGTGAAATTCCACCCGCGTGGCGGTACGTCAAGTACACGTCGGGAAGTGTTGAACCTACGCCTGGTGACACGCTCTGGGGCGACACCAGCAATGCAACAGCAATCCTCGAATTGCTGGTTCTCTCGTCCGGTACGTGGGTCGGGGGGGATGCCGCTGGCTGGATGTTCCTGTCCAACTGGAACGGAACCGCGTTTACTTCCGGCGAGAACTGGACCAAGAACACTACCACTCCCGCCAACAACGGCACGTTTACCGGCACGCCGACGGCCACGGCGTATGCCACGGTTGACACTTCCAACGACGTTCCGCTCCTCGATTTCGATGACACGTCAAACGAAGTGATTCTGTATCTCGGCAAGCTGGGTGGCAACTACGCTGCGGGCGGCGTCACAGTCAAGATCGTAACGACTGCCGCAGCGGCAACAAATAACTATGTCTTCGGCGGCATGTGGCGATCGTTTACCGATGACGTGGACAACATTCTTTCTACGTCATTCAACACCTGGAGCGCGCCGATCTACAGTTCAGCCATCGTCTCCCCCAGCGTGATCGGCGAGTTCACCTACGACACCATCGCGTTCACGGATGGGGCGCAAATGGATTCGTTGGCGGCCGGCGAGATTTTCCTGTTCGCTTTGTTCCGCGACGCGCAGGTCGCCGGGGACACGATGGTCGGGGATGCTTCTCTTGTCGATCTGGAATTTGTGCTGACATAATCGGATACATTGATACATGGCGCGTTCATTCGATGGTTCTGAACGAATTATTCCTAGCGCGAACATCGGGCTATCGACGTGGAGCTTTACCGCGTGGATTTATCAGACATCGCGCGGCAGTGGCTATGACCGATTCTTTGCGCAGGCCGGCTTCAACACCGACTTGGCAATTCGCGGAACCGGCTTCGGCACGGCCCTGCTGTCCGATTACAACAGTCTCGACGCAACGTGGTCGTCGGTTGGTTCGCCGATTTCAGCGAACACGTGGTATCACGTTGGATTTTCCTTCGATGGGACCAACATCGTAACCTATTTGAACGGCGCTAGTTTGGCTTCAGTCGTTCGTGGCAAGGCCCTCAGCGGCGCATCGGTCATCGGCGACTATGGCGGGCACACTGGGGCGACCAACGGTAACCAGTGGATCGGCAACCTCGCCGAAATGGCGGTCTATTCTGGGGTTCTGTCCGCTGCTCAATTTGCTTCGTTGGGAGCGGGTTTCGCTCCGTCGATGGTTGGCAAACCAACCCACTATTGGCCGCTAATCGGCCGGGCCTCGGCTGAGATTGATCCGTTTGGGGCAAGTGACGGAGCGCTGACTGTAACCGGCAACGCCGCCCACCCGCGAATCATCTACCCGAACCAGCGCAATCGGGGACAGCAGTGGACGACGGCGGCAGCGGCTGGAGCATTGGTCGGCCATCGCCTCACGCGCGGAATGCTGCTGGAACGATTGTCGCTCGTCGCATAAACTGAGGGCATGATGAAACTATCCGAAATCGAAAACCTGTCTCACGCCGATCTGAAAGCCAAGCGTGCTGAACTGATCGAAGCGATCAAGGGCGAGCCAGCCGCGGAACTGGCTGCCCGATATATCCAGGCACGCACGGACGCGAAGATGCGCGACGAGAAACTGTCTGAACAGGGCGAGACGATCAAGGCGTTGCAAGATGGTATGCGCGCTGCGGGAGACAAGATCGGTCATCTCCAGGACGAGATTCTGAAGAAAGGGTTGGAGTGGGGGGCGACCGTTAAGGGTCTCCAAACGCAAGTCGGCAATCTCAAAGGCGACGTGCAAACGAACGCAGATGCGTTCAACGAACTCAACAAGCGCGCCCGCGACTTGGAAAAGTCCGTCGCCTCCACTGAATCGCTCGCCAAAGCACGCCGCGCCGCGCTGGCCGATGTGATGCAGTTCGCCATGCAGCTTTCGGCTAAAGTCGCTCCGCTGCTCGCCACGGAGTAACCGATGATCCATTTCGGCGATGTGCCTGCCAACTCCGTGCTGCCTATCCCGTTCGCTTCCTATGGCAAAACGAATGGGGAGTCTATTACTCTCACGGGAATCGCAGTAACGGACGTTGAAATATACAAGGGAACATCAGTTACGCAACGTGCGTCAGATAATGGAATTGTGCTTATCGATACCGACGGCATCGACATCGATACCATCACGGGCATCCACGGATTCAGCATCGACCTGTCGGACAATAGCGATGCCAGCTTCTACGTCGCCGGATCATTCTACTACGTCATTGTGTCCGCCGTGACGATTGACAGCCAGACGGTCAATTTCGTCGCGGCCACGTTTCGGATTGTCGCGGCCGAAAGCATCGCCGGCACTCCGAAGACAGACGTCGCCGCGTGGCTCGGTACAGCAGCGGCAGCGCCAACCGTCGCGGGTGTGCCCGAAGTTGACGTGACGCATTTCAACGGCACGGCTGGTACGTTCGCGAGCGGCCGGCCAGAGGTCAATACGTCCCACGTTGCTGGCACAGCCCAGACCGCAGGCGATATTGTCGCACTCGTCCGCAACGCGGTCTATCCGACCGGCATTTGCATCGACACCACGAATGGCGCGGCGGGAACGACCAGCTACGTCAACGGGACAAAAGCGAATCCATGCAGCACGCTGGCAAGCGCAGTAACGATTGCGGCGGCCGTTGGCTCGCGCGAGTTTGACATCGCCCCTGGCTCGTCCATCACGCTCGCCAGCGACTACAGCCAATGGCACTTCCGGGGCTGCAAATATTCGATCCTGCTCAATAACCGCGCCCTTACCGATTGCACGATTCATGGTGGCGATGTTTCGGGAACCTGCACCGGCACAATCCGGCTGCTCGATTGCGACATTGGTCCATGCACGTTGCCATTTTTGCTTGCTCGTGGATGTTCGATCTACGGTACGGTCTCGCTTGGCGCGGGGACCTATCACTTCTTGAACTGCACGGATTCAGCTCCGTCTGGATCGACTGCCACGATCGCCTTCGGGGCGCTGATCGGCAATTCGCAGTGCGAGTTCCACGGCTGGGACGGCGAACTGACAGTGCAGAATCTTGGTGCGACCGGAACGGATTCGTTGTCATGCTTCGGGCGTGGCGTGCTAACCTTTGAAGCCTCTTGCACGGGCGGCACTGCTGAAGTCGCGGGCACAATCCGCCGGGTCAACAATGGGGCGGTGACGATTACCGAGACGGCGAATGTCTTCCCATACACGGGCGATGCGTTCGCGCGGCTGGGAGCGCCGGCGGGCGCGAGCATCGCGGCCGATCTGCTCGCTATCGACAACTTCGTTGACGACATCGGCGTGGCCGGGGCCGGGCTAACCGCGATCCCCGATCTGGCCGGGGTGACGACGTTGCTTTCTCGCCTGTCTGCTGCCCGTGCGTTGCTCTTGGACGAGATAACGGCCGTGCGCATGGCGCGCCTCGACGAGAATGTGTCGGCAGCGAAGACGCTCACTACTGGCGAGCGCGATTCCATCGCGACGGCTCTGCTCGACTTAGCGAACGGCATTGAATCGGGCAAGACATTGCGTGAAGCGATACGGCTCGTCGCGGCCGTCAATGCCGGCAAACGATCCAACGCCGGGGCAGCGACAGAACAATACGATGCTATCGGCTCGCCAGGCACGGCCCGCGTGGTGGGGAATTTGGATGCGGCCGGAGATGGAACTCCTACGTTGACGCCTTAGCGAGAATGGACATGATCGACGATGGCTGGCTCGACGAGGCGATGGAGTCATTCACGCTGCTAGTGATCGCAGCCGATCGGATTGCGGACAAGTACGGGCGGGACAGAGATGATAAACCGCTCGATTGGAGTGAGTGGGTTGAGTTTCGTGAGCGCCTTGTTGATGCGCATTATTATGTTGTTACTAAGCCGGGTGAGCCCGGCGAACAAGCCTAACCCCGTGGCGAGAGAAATAACGGGGATTCAGCGCGTAAGGCCGTATCATTCCAATGGTGCTGGCAGCGCCGGCAACGACACTTGTTGCCGCCGATCCACAGGGCGCAGTTCTGTGGGGGTAAGGGGGCACTATGCCAACGGCTATAGCCACACACGGGACTAAGGCTAAGCCCTCCACCTACAGACCATCACCCTGTAAGCGTGGCTACGGCAGGCGATGGGAGCGCATACGCATAGCCCACCTATCAGCCCACCCCCTCTGTGCGGACTGTGCGATTGAGGGTAGGATAACAGCGGCTACCGAGGTAGATCATGTGGATGGTGATGTGACTAACAACGATGAGAGTAACCATCGTTCACTGTGCAAGCCCCATCACTCACGCAAGACCTGTGCGAATGATGGAGGGTTAGGGTTGCAACAACGCAATGACATTCATTGATATGAGTGATGTAACGACATTCGCCCATGCATTACAGCATTGCGAGCGTTGGTATGATGGCGATTGCAATGACAGGTATCGGTGTATCAACGCAATGACGTTTGTTTATGTGACAACGCAATAGTATTCGTCGATATGTGTGGCCCGTGGTGGGCGTCGATGTGATGGGTAACGCAATGACGATGGTCGAAGCCTTGACGCTATGACATGCGTCAGCCTGATGGTGGTAGGGGGTCTGCGCCTATGCGGTGCGCAGGGAGTAC
>ERZ1292629.447-Hain-H43-01um-R1-447-length-44512-cov-13_pt1 | contig 44512 bp, 60 predicted proteins | sample MGYA00564399_ERZ1292629 | MGnify/ENA primary metagenome ERZ1292629 (study PRJEB36523, sample SAMEA6512636) | groundwater metagenome | collected 2019-01-08 | study: AquaDiva: Metagenomics assemblies of 32 groundwater samples
CCGCTGCCGCTGCCGCTGCCGTAGCCGCTGCCGCTGCCGCTGCCGCTGCCGCTGCTGTTGCCGCTGCCGCTGCCGCTGCCGCTGCCGCTGCCGCCGCCGCCGTAGCCGTAGCCGCCGTAGCCGCCGCTGCCGCTGCCGCTGCCGCCGTAGCCGTAGCCGTAGCCGTAGCCGCTGCCGCTGCTGCTGCCGTCGCCGCCGCCGCCGCCGTCGCCGCCGCCGTAGCCGTAGCTTATTACAACTGCCATGCAGGCACCTCGTTCCACTGCTTAACAGCTGCCTCGCTGGCATCCAAGCACTCACAAACGCCAAGCACTTGAACGCGACTCACAGGAAGGCAGATTTTTCCACCTTTCGGCCCGTGAGTAGCCAACTGTGAGCAGGTGGCAGCACCTTCCCAGTAATAGGCTCGCCTGGCGTTGAGGAGTGTGAATGAATCTCCACTTTGGGATTCAAGCTTACCGAACCAAACACCTGACTGTGATGACCTGATAACTACATGCTTCATAGGCTGCTCCAAGTAGGCTAAGCGGTATTGCTTAGCCTGAAAACGGGATCAAGGTTATTATACCTTGTCCCATTACACTTTACAGGCCGAGGGCTTCGCTGCAGCCACGAAGAGCCTCGACGGCGGCATTCAGTTCGGCATCAGTCCATTCGGTGAACTCGATAAACTCGACCGTATCCTTACCTTTGCCTTTGGGTGACATAGGGCCGTAGCCTGTGTTGACCGTGCGGCCCCTAGTGGACTTGACAAGTTCACCCTTGAAATCACGCTGATCGAAGAGATACACTGTGTAGTTCTGCTCCGCCTCACCGTAGGCGGTTGCCGGATCGTCGCTGGCGAGGATGCTGACAAACTTCAACTTGACTTCTTCGACCGATTTATCGAAGTATTCCGGCTTCTTCATGGAACCATCTCGCTCCTTTGTTCGCCATGCGGATGCTTCGCGTTCGGACATACTGATGATGACGCTATCATCATCACCATTCAGCCGAACAAACTCGCGTGACGCAAAGTCACGCATATCGGCATTATTCAACTCGATACCGAGTGCGGTTTCAATCGCACGAGCAGCCCAGAAGGCAGCCGCTTTGGAGGACGAAGAACCACGGCGAGAGGGACGTTGACCAAGTTTGGAGAGATTCATGTTATGATCCTTTGTTGGTAGGGCGTTATTGCCCCACAAAGCCAACCAGTACGCCGTTAGGCGGATGGTTGAAGGATCAGCGTGATATTTACTTGTCAATGATTATAGCGGGTCGCATCATGCTATCTGTGAAGCCTGTCGGTTGCTGTTAGGCAGCCGTTCAGGTTGACTATTGCTGTGGCCATTCGGCCGGTTATACCCAGACATAGCCTCTGCGGGTTGAACGCTCGTCAGCAGACCCGCATTTTCTTAATCCGAGTCTAGACCTGTTTTAGCCCAGACTCGGCTATAGCCAACATACAATCTTATCAGCGTTGGCAGCCGTCGATATCAGGCGATGGTAACGTCGATCACGTTCGGCCATTGACGCTGGGCTGAACGCCATGCAGCCACGATGCTATCCGCCATGATGCAATGGGCATCACCGTTGCTCGTTTCGACAATATACATTGATTGGGTTGGCATTGGTTTCCTCGTTGGTTGGTGGTTCTCGTATTTGGGTGCCGCATACAACGCGGTTCCCCTACCCTTAGCGAATATTTCCGTATGTTAGGTACGAACAAACGGCTTTTGTTAGGTTTGACCGCCATTATTGGGCTAGGATCGCCACTTTTTATTTTTATTTTTCCCGGATTAGGTTTGTGTTTGGTGTCTACCCTAACATACTTCCCTAACAGACCCCAAATCACACCCCGAGGTCGAAAATCACTGCAACATTTGTGCCAAACTCCATGTAATCCACGGACCCAGGCAGAAGAAGTCGCCCCACTTTTGGTATACTGCAATCTCCATGCCAACCGAGTTACTCGTTTCAATAATAATCGTTCAGTCGGGTATCAGACGTTCAGCAAATGGCATGCCAACGCAAGTTGCCTGCAAACGGTGTGCCACTCGCAGCGTTCGGAGGGTGTACGGGGGTGCAGGGACTCCACGCAGGCGATGGCACGGTACTAGTGTCAGAAAGGTGCCGAGGGCACTAAACAGAAAGGCGGACCTTTAAATGATAGATCAAGATGTAGCAAGCAGCTTTATTGGAGCGTGGATGTCAGAACAGTTTAGACTAGAAAAGTACAAGATCTTCCGTAGCCTGGAAGACTACATGGCGAACACTTCAACGTCATTCGTGACAAAATTTAAGGAAGCGGCAGGGACCATTAAGACAATGCACAACCGTATCAGGATTCAGTGCAATACAACCGGGTGTTCACTAGGAAAAGACAGATGACGCAGGCGTTAAGTATCAGAGATATTCCACTACTTTCAAAGGCAACCAGAGAACGCTGGCCTATGTCTACCCAGATGAGGCAGCAAGCACTCGACGTTTGCTCTAAAGCACTCACTGACGTAGCCACTGACGACAGGACTAAGTTGCGTGCAGTAAATACTATGGCACGACTCGACAGTATCAACTTACGCCATGAGGAACTATTTACTCCGAAGATGGACCTCTCTTTAGACTTAGCAGGATTAAGTGAAGACGAGTTACGTCAGAGACTCAGTACACTGGACCAGCATCTGAACAGTACACTGCCCATACCTGACTTAACGCCGGAAACCGAAATAGAACACATCAAAAAGATGCTAGCCGCTGAGGACCCAGATGGTGACAGACGACAACTTACTTCCACCAGAAGTACGACAATGGCTAATGGAGAACACTCAAGCCGCAATGATGATCTGGTACGACCTAGAGGGAAAGCGGCAACTTGTCGTCCATTCTAGTAATGAACTCCAGCGTGATGCATTGATCCAAGGATTCCGCCACATCGTTAACTGTAATGAACCAGGATATGTCAGAATCGACGACCCAGAATAATATTTCAACTAGGGAAGTACTAGAGGAAAAGATCCTCTTACAACAGGAACTCTTAAGACGTCGCAATCTCCCGATCAACCTATATACTCCTGCATCTGACCCGGAGCGTAATCAGTTAGCCTTCCACACATCCCAAGCACGATTTCGACTTGCCCTTGGTGGCAATCAATCAGGTAAATCAGTTTGCACATCCTATGAGATCGCGGCTTACGCAATAGGTGAGCACAGATTCCGTAAGATCCCATCCGGCCCAAAGGAAATATATGCCATCTCCGCCGAATACCGAACTCTCCATCGAGGACTCTGGCGACACCTCAGGCCAGATGCAGCAGACCACAAGGGCATCGGGTTCCTCTCTAAGGAGCGAATTAAGCGAATCGGTCCAACTGTCCCTGGTCCAGTTCCGATCCCAGCTTTTGTGGAAGTATATTCCGGGCAGAGGCGTGTTAACGGCGAGTGGCCAGTTTCGACGATAACATTTATCTCTGGTGAAGGCGGAGAATCTGCTAGACGCAAGGTGCAGGCAGCGGCAATTGACCTTGCCGTGCTTGACGAAGAAATCGACGATACGATGAGTCTAGAAGTCAAGATGCGACTTCTGACGACTAATGGTGATTTAATCTCTTCAGCCAGCTTAATCCGTGGTGAACAGTGGCTATTAGACTTAGAGGATGAGTTCGACGCTGGCTCCAAGAAGGTATTCATTGTTAGGCTTAACAGTGAACACAACCCTTATATATCTCAAGAAGCTAGAGACGATCTCCTTAAAGGACTCTCTGATGAAGATAGGGCGGTTAGAGTATTAGGACAAAGTCGCAGACGCTTTGGCTTAGTTTATAACAAGTTTAACCCAGCTGTCAATACTTATGACCCAAGTGAAATCACCATCCAAAATGATTGGCCTCGTTTCTCTGCGTTTGACCCTGGCTATCGTGTGTTCGCAGGTTTGTGGGTGGCCTTGGACCCCACGACTGGATCAATGTATGTTTACAGAGAGATGTATGAAAGAGAATCTGACTTAGACACAGTGGCTAATTTCATCAGTAATGCTGAAGGATTCGACTTAAAGGAGATCCATGCACGACTCTTCAGAAGACAACCAAGACCAGGCGTCACCGTTGAGAACCCAGAGCGACTTATTGACCCCGCAGCTGCGAGACACCTTGAGACGGGAGAACCAGGAATTCTTACGCAGCTGGCTGGAGTCTATGGAATCTGTTGTGCCCCAGCTGTCAATGCCGTTGATCCCGGCATCAATGCCGTTAGACGTTTACTTGCTCCAAATGAAACGGGGCACAGTGCCTTACGTATTTCCACTGACTGCATTAACACTTTGAAAGAGATTCGTGGTTACAAAATTGCTAGAGACAAAACGAAAAACGATAGCAATGAACGTCTTGATGCACCCGTGAGACGTAACAATCACGCCTGCGATTGTCTCAGATACTTAGCAGCACGACTCATGCACTTAAGCCCTAAGCGAGGGCAACCATACAGGACCGCCACTCCTGGCAGATACGCAACAAGCATGCAATATAAATATCTCGATACCCTCAAACTTCTAGGAGACAAAACAGTATGTCACGAGACGCTCGGATCGGAATGGTAGAAGAACTTGCAGCAATTGCTAAGGCAAACTTTGTTGGCAGGTTTGTACAACTTGGCTTAGAGATAGGAGATACACTTGTAGCCGTTGCACCATATTGTAGGGTGGTTGTCGCATACACACAAGCACCACAGCGTAATCCAGCACTATATGACTTAATCAAGGGCATCAAGAATATTGTTATCTGCCAAGAAAGCGGACAAGGTGATTCTAATCTTCACGCTGATAAATCAATTGACTTGCTCTATATCGCTAACGATAACCCAAACGCTGTCATGGTTCTGACAAAGATGTGGCGTGATAAATGCAAGAGAATTATTTTTCCTAAAGGGCTTCCTGGGCTACCCTTAACAAACAAGCATGAACACTTTGAGGAATTATGAAAATAGTAGCACTAATCTTATTTGGCTTGATCGTTTTCTTGATGATTAAATGTGTTCCACTTATTAACTTCACACTCAGCACTGAGCAGCTTCTCTGCTGGCTGCCTTTCCTCCTCTTTATTCTAGGAGGCATCGGTTATTACCGATACGGAGAAAAGCTGTGACTGATGAAGCTCTGAGAGTAATCCTCAATACAGGTGGCTTAGGTGTATCTGCTGTAGTGTTTATGTTTATGCTTAAGGGATTTGTTACCAACTATAAGGACTTACGCAGCACTGATAACACTTTTAGAGAACTTGAGAGCGAACGTAATAAACTACTCGTTGAAAACATGACCAAACTTATCGACAAGCAGACAACCTTATCTGATAAGTTAATTGATGCCGTGGTACAGACTCGTGATGTTATTCACGAGGTACGTAATTTAGCTGCTGAAATCAAGACTACGGCAGTGCTTGTTAAGAAAGGGACATAATGTTAGAATCAATTTTCGGAGTATCTTATCGTACAACGATGATCGGAGTAGGTACCATTATCATGGCAATTGGCACTGCTGTGACCGCACAATTTGATAATGATCCAACTACTATCCCGCAGTGGGGTGCCTTGTTTGCTATGATTGCTGCAGGGTTAGGTCTTATGACCGCTCGTGATAACAAGGTTACTTCTGAAGAAGTTAAGGAGGCTGCCAAGTGAAGAAACTAATTTGTGTAGCATTGCTTGGAGGACTTGTAAGTTGCACTACTTTAGTCACTGAAGATGGTGTCCAGCATAAGGTTATGGATGTTGGCTTAGTTGAAGACACTACCACCCAAGTTGCCACTGTTGCTAATATGTTCTTTCCCGGTATCGGTATTATTATCCAATCTATCGGCGGAGCAATTGCAGCAATTGGAGCAGGGGATATTCGCAGAAAGAAGGGCATGTAGTCTATGGAAAGCCTCACGCAACTTACTCATCTCGGTGTGTTCCTAGCAGGCTTCTGCTTCGCGTGGGTGTTCTTCACTTGGCAAATCAAGACTGCAAGGCAGTGCTTCGACGATATTCAACAGGTTCTCATGGTGCGTGACCAAGAGAATGACAGTCTCAGAAACACCCTGAGGCAGTATACAAGTGCCAGACCGCAGACACCCACATCTGTCGTTAACAGAAGTCGTATAATGAATGATGAACTGGAGGCTGAACTTGAATCTTAACAGAACATACCATTGGGAGGATAATAGTGGCAATCCGGCTGGTGGGCTCGCTGTGGGGCCTGGACTCACTATTTGCTGGCAAGATGGTCCTATTCCTCGTATAGGAAATCCTCCTGTAAAAGGCAGCCCTAATGGAGCCTTTGTAGAGGATGCTATTGAGGCTGCTATTGACAGGCTTGAGTATTTTCAGCGAACTAAGTTCGCACATCAAAATAACGCAGAGTCGATTCAGCACTTAAAGTTTGCATTAGATGCCTTAAGTGGACGAGCAGCAGAGAGGGCTTCACGAGGTGTGCTTGGAAAGAATGAGCAATGAAAAGCGCTTTTAGCCTAGACTACAGCAAATCAGACGATGTTGCAGGCTTCGTTGAAGACCTGTGGATGCGTCGCTCTATCGAGAAGTATCCACTTGAGAGACAGTGGTATCAGAACATTGCTTGGTACATGGGCTATCAGAATTTCATTTGGATGGGTGATAGACTCAATGAGCCGGCCGCACCAACTTGGCGGGTGCGGATGGTAGTAAATCTGCTTCAAGGACAAGTACGCAAACTCGCTGCGAAGCTTCTTAGACCTCGCCCAGAGTGGGACGTACTGCCTGCTACAATGGACTCGGAAGACATTGCTATCGCTGATCTCAGCAAGCAGGTTCTCAGTGCTGAGTGGTACAGATTGCGTATGCCTGAAGAGCTGTTTAAGCTCATCATGTGGACGTTATGCACTGGTAACGGATTCCTTAAAACTTATTGGGATCCTGATAGCGGAAACAGTATTGAACTCCCCAGCTACGCCGGTGAGTTTGATCAAGAAGACTTATCTATTGGTAACAGTTGTGTTGATGTTGTCAGCCCATTTGAGATTCTCGACGATGGCTCGCTTGACCTTAAGGATTCTCGGTGGATTTTACAATCTAAGTCTCAGGACATTGAGCTTCTACGAGCAATGTACCCGAAGGCTAAACTTGAGTCAGAGACTCGTGCAGGATTGTCATCTCGTTTGCTGAATTTTCTAGAGCATGTACGCACGATGCGTAAAGACGGTGCTGGATATTCTAGCGGCGTCACGGCTGAAGAGCGTACAATCGTCCATGAGCTTTGGATCAAGCCTAACAAGCATATCAAACAGCTCAAGCGAGGTAAGTATTATGTTATTGCAGGTCGTAGGGTGTTAAATGGTAAGGGTAAGGGAGTAGACTATCCTTACCAACACGAGCAGTTGCCATATGTTCACTTCAAGGAGATTCCTGTTCCTGGCCGCTTTTGGGCAACGAGCACGCTTGAGCAGCTCATGCCTATCCAAGCGGATTACAACAAGACCAAGTCCCAATTAATTGAGAATCGTAACCTGATGGGGAGGCCTAAGTGGATGGTTCCTCAGGGAGCAAACATCCCTGAGAACGCACTCACTAATGCTCCTGGAGAAGTGGTTGAACACACCCCAGGATTGGCACCTACACAGGTAGACGTTAAGCCTCTACCATCCTATATCGCTAATATGCTCACAGAGCATCGTCAGGACATGGAGGATATCAGTGGTCAGCACGAGGTATCGAAAGCTCAAGCCCCGGGACAAGTTCGCGGTACAGGTGGCGTGCACGCTCTCATTGAGCAGGATGAAATTACAATTACTCCCGTCATTGAAGATAGTGACAGAAAGATCGAACTTGTCGGACGATTGCTTTTGTCGATCGCTAACCAGTACGTTAAAGAAGACAGACTTGCTCGAATTGTGGGATCTAATGACGAGTTACTCGTATTTACCTATATGGGGAAACGACTTGCCGGACCTAACGCTGACATTCCAGGCGTAGATTATTTTGATGTGCGTGTTCGTACTGTGCAGGGTATGCCCCATAGCAGATCAGCACAGCGTGCAGTAGTAAGTGATCTCATTAAGTCCGGTGTCCTCGATGGAGCAAAAGACAGAAATCTAATCATGCAGATGATTGGTATAGGGCAGACTGAGAAGTTTCTGGATAAGAGTCGTGTGCATCGAAGTCGCCAGTTGCTGGAACTGGAGAAGATGCAGAGTGGAGAATTCATCCAGCCAATGGAGTGGCACAACCATGCAGTACACTTAGAGGTTATTAACGATTACAGGAACTCAGCAAGGTGGGATACGCTGACTCCTGACATTCAAGGGTTAATAAACCAACATGCAACATTTCATGAAGAGTTAATTGCAATTCAAGCTGTGAAGCCCCAAGTTATGGTACAAAAGGCAGCACAGCTAATGGTCAGTCAACAAGGAGTAGTATCAAATGGCGAAGGACAAAAGCAGCCTGGGTCGCAACCGCAGCGGAATGGTAATGACCCACGCAGCGGCGGGAGCAAACAAGGGCAAGGACAGCATGAAGAAGGGCGGCAAGGCAACGGTCAAGACGATGGGGCCAGTGCGTAGCATGAAGGAGAGCTGCTAATGGCTGAAACAGAAGTAAAGGAAGAAGTAAAGAAAGAGCCTGAGACTCCAGCTCCTGAGGCCGATAGCCGTGAAGAAGTAATGCTCGGAGATGGTCGTACTGTTAAGCTCAGCAAGGATGAGCAGCGGTACCTTGTTAATCTTGGTTACGAGGCTTACGTTAAGTCTAAGGAAACCGAAGCGGCTAAGCCGGATAAGAAAGAAGAGGATAAGGAAGCCGACGTTGACGAAGGTGCCTTGTCCAAGAAGGTGGACACGCTTCTCGCTGAGGTCATTGCTATTCGTAAGGAGAATCAGGACAAGGAAAAGGCCCAGACCACTAAGCAGATCAGAGATCAGATCGAATCTGAAATCGAGTCTTGTCTCAAGGGTCACGAACTTACGAAGGATGATAAGGAACTTGCTGATTCAGCAAGAGATCTTGTCATCAACAGATTGGTCACGACCAGGGGTATCAGTGTTAAGGATGCCTTTACTCGTGAAATCAAGCACTTCGAGAACATTCGCTCTCGGTATATTAAGGACAAAAAGAATGATAAGGAGGTAACTAAAGGAGCAGGTAGAGGTGGGGCACCAGCTAGCGGTGACCCTGAGAAGATGACCGGCAAGGATTTCTTGTCAGGCAATCTGCGTAGAAACGTGCATAAGAAGCTCGAAGACGCCCGTAAGAAGGCAAATAGGTTTTAAAGGAGTTTTAAATGGCTGGTGCAGACACTAGTACTTTTAGTACAATCCTCAAAGAGGATTACAAAGATCCTATCGTTGACGTTCTGAATAGTAAGACATTGCTCTTGAGCAGAATTCAACGAAACACTGAAGACGTTGTTGGTAAGCGAGCATACTTGCCTTTCAACATCAGTCGTAACGAGGGTGTAGGTGCTCGTGCAGAAGGTGGCACGTTGCCCACCGCTGGACAACAGGGATATAATGATGCCACCTTCAATATGACCTATCACTACGGTCGTATTAAGGTCACAGGTCCAGTGATCGCCGCAGCTGCTAGCGATACTGGTGCCTTCACTCGTGCGGTCGAGTCTGAGACCAAGGGTATGGTTAGAGACCTGCTCAAGGACCAGAACAGACAGTTGTTCCAGGATGGTACTGGCTTCTTGGCTGCCCGTGCGTCGGGTGGTGCTGCAGCTCAAGCTACCATCGTGGTTGACAGTATCCAGCATCTTCGTGTTGGTATGGTCCTTGATCTCATGGAGGCTACTGGTTCCGCTACTGTCCCTACAGCGCTTACTAATAATACTGGCAAAACTATTGCCTCTATTGCTCGGTCAACTAAGACGATTACGTTTAGTCAGAATATCGGCACTGCTACTACCTCTTCAACTAGACTCGTGCGTCAAGGCTCTATCTCTAAGGAGATGTATGGTCTTGATGCCATCTTTAAGCAAACAAGCGGCTTGCTGAATGTTAACATCACTAATGGTGTTCCTAACTTTGGTGCTATCGACCACACTGATGCTGCTAACGAGTGGTATCTTGCCAATGGTCTCTTCCACACTACCCCCGGCACGAATAGACCCTTTAGTTTTGATCTGATCGACGAGGCCAAGGATGTTGTTGACATCGAGGGCGATGGTGAAATCAGCATTTGGCTGACTAACCATGCTATCTATCGTAGAGCCGCTAAGCAGCTTCTGCCTGATCGCCGTTACGCGACTCAGGACGGTAAAGTTGGTAAACTCGATGGTGGTTATGATGCACTTGATTACAATGGCGTTCCGCTTTGTCGTGACAGAGATTGCCAAGATAATCGCATCTACGGTCTCGACGAAGAGACCATTATGCTCTTCGAGATGACCGATTGGGACTGGATGGATAAAGACGGTGATGTTCTCAGCCGTGTTGATGGCGAGGATGCGTATGAGGCGACCATGTTTAAATATCAGCAGTTGGGCTGCTCGGACAAGAAGAATAACATCTGCATCTTCGACGTTGCACACACTTAAAGAAAGGAAGTTCATGCCTATTACGAATACAAATATGTCCATTGACGCTAAAGTGCGTCAGTGGTCAATGTCTACCGCGGATAAGACTACTGCTACTCTGGCACAGGTTTGCTGCCACAGCAGACGTATTAAGCTCAAGAAGCTGCGTATCGTTTCTACTATCGACTGTATCACTACTGACATCACGGCGAGCGTTGGTAACGGTGTTGTCATTGCAACTGCTCCGTCTATCGGCGTTGCTCTTGCTGTAGATGTTGCACGATATCTTGCTGCTACTGCTATCTTTGGTGGTGTTACTACTAACAAAGGCGTGGTTGTTGAGTTGGATATTGGTGGAGATATCGTCCCTGCTAATGTTCCTGTCACCTTCAGCGTTGCTGCATCAGCCGGTACTGGTGGCTTTGCGGCATACATTGATTACGAAATCCTTGATGACAATACTCTTACTACGGAGTAAAGTGAATGCGGATTCCAAAGAAGTTCAAGAAGCCAGTGACGTATACGTTTAGGTGCAAGTTACCTGACGGTGGGATACCTTTCACTGGACCAGCTGCCATAAGTAATGATCTCGCAATTCTCTTGCGAGATCAAGATCCGGCTCTTGAACTGATATACAATAGACACGCCAACCGCATTGAGGCTTACAGGGTTAAATCACGAGGTGCCGCCCCGAGCGGGGATCAGCTCGTCCATCAATTCACCCTGAAGAATAAGCCCGGCCCGTGGCTCATTGTATATCTCAGAGAAAATGATCTTTGGAGACGCTTTGGTAGCTCTGAAAAGGCTACCAAGGCGATTCTCGGAAAGCTAGACAGCGATGATTTCTATGTAAAAGCAGAACAGAAAGCAGTAGAGATAGCACGTAGTTTCTGCAAGTCTGCTTCAGAGTATATGAGAAAGGCTAAAGTGTATGGCGTATGAGGCAGCAATTCTTAATGCTAAAGCTCACAAAACTTTGGCAATTGCTAAAAAGAACAGAACGCATGAAATACATTTTATCAAGATTGGCTCTTCTCATGTGGGTCAAGATGGATTTGGCCAGAGTGATGCTTGTATTAAATCACTGCATGATCTTAATTACAGGTTTGTTATTACTCAGCCTATGGCTCCATCTGACGGGGCTATGTTTGATCAAGATGGAGCACTCGGTGTATTTACTCCACACACCTTGCCTGGCACAGGCACAGAGGGATTGATTCCTCCCGGAACAGTGACGGTCGGTTCTAGTATGGGTTATGGGTGGGGTTCTGTGCCGACAGCAAGTCGTGCGGCACTGGCTCTCCTACCTGTGGATCTTATTCAGTATGTGGTTAAAGGGTGGGATGGTGCTGCTGAGCAGAATCCAGGGTTAGCATTTGCACAGCCTTGGTGTGGTGTGACAGCTCGCACGGATAATGGCGTAGGAATGCAAACGGATGGAATAACTGATGTTATCCATCAAGACGAGGATCTAATTGGTTGGGTCGCTTTCGGCGATGATCCTACATTTTCAGGTGGTGCCTCGATTGGTTTCAGACGTGCCGATGCCCCGACATCACAGATTACAAGTGAACCACTTAAGGCAATGGGACGAGCGACAGGGCTATATCTTGAATCTGTTGCACTTGCTGCTGGCGTTGGTGGAGCCAATAGAGTATTTCCACATAGATTAAACTTGCAAGTTAATAATGTTCTGGGAACATTAACACCATCACTTATTGCCTTGGCTTGTTTGATTGAGAATTCTGCTGTTCCTTGGGGCGTAAGTTGCTCGCCACTTATTTATTATGGTGGTGCGGGATTGCGGTTGTTTAGGCAGCAGATTATTAATTCCTTTGATGACACAGTTTCATTGTGCGGTGTGCCTTTAATGAAACTCATTACAGGCAGTAGGTTTGGTAAGGCTAAAAAATATGTTGTTGATATCACTTGGGGATCAAATGATCAGAATGATACCACACTGAGTGTTGATGGTGTGAACAATTCCAACACTGTAACGGGTGCTATCGCCAACTTGATGGACTTAATTGATCGTGTGCGTAACTATTTTCTTTCAGAGCTTAGTATAGCATTTACTAATATTTATTTTCGTGTTCGTATAGATACTCCGGTCTCTTTTCCAGATGATGCTGATTTGGTTGCATATCGTGCGGCACTCGTTGCAATCTTACCTGCGTTAACTGCTTTGCGGGTTTTAGTTATAGATGCAATGCAGTTAGGTTCAGAAGCAGAATACGGTACATGGTGGAAAACTCCTGGAGTGGATCAGACACACCTTAATGCAGAGGGATATTACCAAATAGAGTTACGACAAATGCAGGGATACTTCAGCAAATTAGAGAGTTTACTTGGCGGTGGGCTTAGTCCATATTGGAAACAAGAATTAACCGGAGAGTAAAATGCTTAGTAGAGAACAGGTAGGTTGGCAAGAATCAGTATTTAACAGTGCTGTAACACTTGCAGGAGATCCTGTATTAGCCATAACTAATACTGATACCAGGTATGGACTTCTTATTCATAGAGTGCGAGGCTCAAGTAGTGCTAACCTCGCGTTAAAAGCTGGACTCACTGCGGCAGCAGCTACGGCACTTGCAATGCCGACTATTCTCGCTGCGGACAACTTTGACATTCCTGGTTTGTATGTAGTTGTTCCTCCCGGCCAGAATGTTTATGTTGATGTGTCAGCCGATGACACTCCCAATATATCTATTCAGTGGTCACAGCAACGCATTGTTCGCGAGCAGGGAACTGGTGTTCTTAGTATTGGTACTTAATGGCACAGCCTACTATATCTAGTGTATTCTTTAGTAAGTTCGGTGAGGTTTACCTCAACTGGACCATTGCTATCTCCGGGGTTGCTACACAAGCTCCAGGCGGTACTATACCCACTTCTGGGGGCGTAAACAGAAATGGTCAAGCTTATGTTGGACTTACTGGTACTGGAATAGCCGGATTAGATTTAACTGGAGCTTCTGCTCAAGGTACTACTTCTTCTGCATCACCAATCAAACTATTCAATGCGTTGGGATCTTCTGACTCAGGTGGTGAAGAGATTGGTCAGGCTTTTTATCCGGGCTTAATGCCTAGTATGGCAGATTTGGTAGCAGCCAATAATTTATGTCATATTGCATTGCCTGGAAGCATTGCTACCAATGCTGGTGATTCCAATCCTACAAATAACAACAGTCAGTATACACTTTCTAACGTAAGCCCTAGCGGAAGTATTAGGTATAAGGGACCGAGAACACAAGCACTCATTAGCAGAAGTTTAATCGCTTCAGGGGAAACTACTCCTGGACACGTTCCTGATATCCAGGTCACTGGAACAAATACGGTAAGGTTTGTTTGTCGCGAGCAACGAATTGTTGGTGACGTTCCAAATATAATGTTTGGTCGTCAGGTAAGGAATTTACTTGCAGCCTCAAATGTAAATTTAACTGTCAATGGTAGCACAACTAATAGTTGTACATCAGTTGCAGTCGGTGGTAATATTTCTGGTTCATTTGGTGATTATATTGAGTTTACTTTTACGTCACCTATTCTTCCTGGGCAGACGCTTGTACTAAATATTCCGGCTGGGTTCTTTGAGTTTAAGCATCCTTCATTTACTAATACTTGGACGAGTATTGCTGAAAACACTTCAGTCGTTAATGGCTCATCGTTCCCTACGCCCTCGATTAGTAACATTTCTGTCAACGGTGCTGGTACCTCTCTAGTCTTTACATTTAATAATCCTATTGCACTTAATACAATCTCTAGTGCTATAAGTGCCGCTCTAACTAGCTCGTTAGGCGTAAATAGAATACAGTCATTTGGTAATATTACTGGTAATGCACTCACGGTAACGCTTAATGTTCCCATATACACTGGTGAATCAGTATCGGCATCATCTGCAATTGGTCAGGTGAGGTATTCGGGATCAACTGGATCAGATGGTCTCTCGGCCGCTTATAGTAGCATCGGAGTAATTAACGGATCTTCTGTAGCCAGACCTAAGCCTATTATTGTTTCAGCTAAGGTGGTGGGGCCTGCTGCTGGATCTCAGAACGGTAAGTTGATTGATCTTACATTTGATCGCAATATTGTAAATAATAGTGCAGCTTCATTGTTAGCTGATGGTACTTACCCAGACGTAAACACAACATTTACTTTCTCATCTATTGTCAGTAGTACAGTAGCCAGATACGTTACCACTGGACAGATTTATGCTGGTGATATTCTCGCTGTAAATATACCTGCTGGTATTGTAAGAGAAACGATCACAAGTAATCCTAATGACGTATCCAATAACTTTGCGGTTACTAACGAGAGTACGGTAGCCCACCCTATACCTGTATTACAGTCTGCGGTTGTTTCTGCTAACGGTCAGAGTATTACGCTTACCTTTGATATCAACGTTGTCGCTGGGCCTAATGTAACACAGTTACGGATTATTGCTGAAGACGATAGTACGAATGTGACTCGTACTATGCTTACTAATAATCCTGTGATCAGTACTAATACACTCACCCTAAATATACTAGGCACTGTATTCCAATCATCACCGCCTTCGGGTGATAATCCAGTTACTTGTGATAGTAATAGTTTAGCTGGATTGGTTGATAGTGCTTTAGCGGCGTCAGCAGGACAACATTCGTATATTGGTATAATCACAGCGTTTAGTGTCACAAACAACAGCACTATACCAGAACCCGCTGCTCCTGTAACACCTACTTTTGAACAAGCAGAGATAACAAATGGTGGTAATGAGCTTAAGATACGGTGGGTAGATGCGTCTGATGTAGCCATCGGAGTAAGGTATTTGTCGGGAGTACCGACTGTAACCGGCTCCACAACTGGTTCTGTTTCAGTTATATTTAACAGGTTGGAAACTGGTCTCTTTGAGAACGATACTGCTGTATTTATACTTAACCCGCTTATTAAGCAGCAGAGTGTAGATACGGTAACATTAAGCATCCCTGCTTCATTAGTACAAAGCTTAGAGACTAATACGAATAATGCTGCGAGTGGGCCATATACAAGTGCGGCAGCTAGCGAGTTTGTAAATAACAGTACGCTGATTAATCCTGCACCGCCTCAATTACCCCCAATTGCTCAGGATATAATTATAGGCTTGAATGGTTTGAAGGTTGGTATTTATTATGACACGACTGTTTCGCCACTTGGCGGTGGAATCACCTTAGACTGTTCTCTTTCCGGTAGAAAGACAGCATTACTTACAGCAACTGAATCAGTACTTAGTACAGTACTGGTAATCACTGATTCCATCCCTGTCTTTATCGGGGAAACAGTTTTTGCTACTATTCCTGAGGGGCTAGTAGTTAACTCAGTTAGCAATCAACTAAGTTTAAACATAGTGGGGTTTGAAGCTGTAAACAATAGTACGATTCCGGTGCCTAAGCCGCCAAGCTTGGATACGGCAGAGATATCATCGAGTGGTACGATTCTTACTTTAGTCTTTGATGCTAGTGTTGTAATAGGAATGGGATTTATCTGGATTGTGGGATCTAAGTCTGGTAAGCACCTATTAGAAAATACAACGCTTACGCCACCGTCAACTTTACAGTTTGATATTGCGGGTATAGTCTATGAGGATGAAATTGTTACTGTGAATCTCGCGTCTAGTGTGGTTAAGGATTCAGCTTATGAGTTTACTCCTAATGACGAGCTTCTTAATTTTACCGTAACAAATAACAGTACACAGACATTACCCACAATTGCTACCGGACTTGCTCAGGAGACAACATGAACAGGGGCGAGCTTAAAACTAGGTTTAAGTCAATCATTGATGACGTATCTGATAATACTTTTGACGCTGCTCGTATTGAGGATCTTCTTTATGAAGGAGCTCAAGCAGTACAGCACGAACTTGAATTGAGAGTAAATGATCTATTCGGTGTGGTGTTTACGCAAAGTGTATTGGCGTCAAGCACTATGATCTCATTGCCTGATAAATGCAACAGGGTACTAACAATATGGCGTACTGATTTAACTAAGCCAATCAGATTTATTAAGACAACTCTTCAAAATCTCTATGAGCTGCATAGGAGTAAGTACTACTATGCTACAACGGGGAGTGAAATAAGGTATGCTTTACCACTAGATGAAGACCACACGGTTGATATCATTTACAGTAAACTTATATCCAATCTATCGCAGGACACTGAGTCATGGAGTGATATTCCAGAAATGGCTCATACTCTGATTACCTATGAAGCTGCAATGCTTGCGTTAGCAAGTGAGGAAAGTGCAATAGAGAAGATTATTGCTCTTTATGCTAAGCGAAAGAACAATATCTTAGCGTTGCTTACGCCTCGAGATATTTCTAGTATGCGACAGGTCAAGGAGGTTTATTAGTGCGTGATACATCAGGACCACTTGGTGAATTTGTTGGTTTAACTCTTGCGGATTCACCGCAACTTAATGATCCGAGGTATGCTGTTGAAGCCTGGGATGTTATTGTTGAGTCCGGTAAGATAGAAGCAAGACCGGGACGTGTAGAGATTTCCGAGGCTCAAATAAGTATTAGTTCTATTCTAGGTGGACAAGTATTCTTTCCAGTGGGATCAACGACGCGTAAGGTTGTAGTTGTTAGGAATGATGGTATTTATGTTCGGAGTGAGTAATGGCTGGAGCATACCTAGTAAATATCACTTTTGATACTGCGATCACTAAGCGGTTTATCAATCAAGTTGGTGCTTCTGCTGTTACAAACAACGGAGCTCGTATTGTAACGCATGAGTTCTTTGACGGTGATGGATCAGCACAATTCGATGGTGCTGATTATTTATCAATCGCAACTCACGCCGACTTCTCATTCAATTCAGCGGGTGTGAGTAGGGCGTGGCGGTTTAGATTCTTTGCCATTGAGGATAACGTCCTTGGTTTTATCAGTAGACGAGCCGACGCAGATAACAGATGGCATCTCAAAGTTGATCTGCTGACTAATCAGATTCTGTTCTTCGCCAGAATTGGTGGCGTCACTGTTCACAATGCCACTTTCGCTATTGCTGCTCCGATTACACTTGCCCGTTGGCATACTGTAGAGATGGTTTTTGAGGCTGGTACAGTACTGTTCTACATTGATGGTATCTACGTTAATACTAGCACTGATGGAACAGCGACGGCGATGACGTTTACTGCTCCCGTTGAAATAGGGAGGGTGAATGACAGTGCGACAGGTACCCCTAATTATGTGTACCATGAAGGCTTCCTCGACAGCGTAAATTATATTACTGGTCTTACCTATGCAAGCAATGTCAACACTGACTTCGGACTGAGAAACAATGCAGCAGATAATACGCTTACGCGAACATGGACTGGTGGTATGGAAAAGCGATTAAGCCTTTCTCTGACGCCACGGCCTCTGATCCTGGGTGGGGCGTTTCCTCAGAATATACCCGACTTTGAAGTGGTTGCTAATGCTTGTTACATTTCAGGCATTAGTCCCATGAAAAAGGTGAAGAGTGATGATACAGTTGTAGGTGTAGGTATTACTAAGCCCGCAGCTCCTGTGACTGCTTTAGGTGTTGGTGCACTTAATGGTACTTACGATTATATTGTTACCTGGGAGGACAATAATGGTAATGAAAGCGGGCCGAGTCCAATTTCAACAGCTAGATCACCTGCAGGTGCTAACGGTATTGATGTAACTCGTCCTGCCTTGGCAGGTGAAACAGAGGTATATTGGAACATCTACAGACGTAAAACCAGTGCCTCCCAGAGCCAGCATTACTTTCTAGTCCAGGTGGCTGTAGGTACTGGATCGTACACTGATAATAACGCAGACACGGTTCCTAGCCAGCTTCGTATTGCAGCCAGACAAACTGTAGATAAACCTCCGGTGTCCAACTTCATCATTTATAATGATGGTGTAATGTTCTATGCTTCGATTGAGAATTTTCCTACAAGACTTTATTACAGTCAGCCAAATAACATTGAGCAGGTAGATACTAATGATTGGTCCTATATTGGCAACAATGACAGCGATTGGATCACTGGTCTTGGAATCTATGACGGCAACGTGCTGATCTTTAAGGAGCACTCATTATTCAAGTTTGTCGGCGATCCTTTTGGGTCATTCGAGATCATTCAGGAAAAGGGATCGAAAGGTTGCATTGCACACCAAGCAATTAAAGAAGCGGATGGTGTTCTTATATGGCCTAGCGATGCTGGTCTTGAAATGTATACGGGCTCAGGTGATCCTGAACTGTTTAGTGATAAGATTGAGCCCCTGTTCAGAGATATGCCTAAGGCCAGACGACCGTATATGTCTGCTGCCATAGACGAAACACTTGGCTTATACCTATTAACTTTTTCAGCTAAGAGTACAACCGAGAACGATACCATTATCTGTTTCAATTACAGAGATAGCCTTAAAGATGGATTAGCTCGGTGGTCGTTATGGCGTATTGAAGCGTCTGCTTTGTTTGAAGGACCGCTTGGTGCTAATCGTGAACCTCGTGCTCTGTTTGGTAATTACGATAGTAAAATCGGCTATTTTGAATTGGGTGCTCTCGATTTACTTAAAGGCATATCATGGCGGTGGAAAGGTACTGGTCTTAGTTCACAACCTGGGCAGAAGTCTAGATCTCATTATCTAACTGCTGTATTACTTAAGGAGGGTGACAGACCTAATATCACAAGACTCGGCACTGATAATGACAATGCTGAAATTCTCACTCAATATAATATAACAACAAGGCAATCTAACCTCAAGCATAGAATTGCTGGACGGTCTAATTTTATCAGCCCTGTATTTGAGTCTATTGATACCCGAGAAAGACTTAGATTGCTTGGTTTACAAATTGATTTAAGAAAGAGTGGAAGAAGATAATGTTGCGAAATAAGCATCCTCAGCCCCTTCAGGGCGAGCTTGAAAGTATTGATCAGCGGATAAGTGATTTAAGTCTTGTGCCAATTGGTACATGTGTTCTCAACTTACGGCTGGATGTTCCTGACGGGTGGATTGAATTAGATGGTACGAACACTACGGAAATAGAGCAAAGTAGTTATCCGCTACTTGCTCGTATAGTAAGATCTGGTGGTGCTGCAAGTTCAAGTACTCGTCTTGTCTTGCCTGCTGTTGCTGTGGTAAGTACATTCAAGTGGATCATTAAAGGGAGATAATCATGACAACATTTGATACTGCAATGGCCAGATGGCGGGATAGAAATAAGCGAAGTAATAGCCGCACTTCTGCTCCCGATATCAACAGTACTAACATTGCTGATATTGGTGGTCTGCTCGACAGGCAGGTTTCCGAGACTGCCGACATTCAACGTAAAGCGGAAGAAGATCGTGCTTCCGCTTTAAGTTCATTACAAGGCACTACTGGTTTCAATCAGCAGGAGCAGGATCTGTATAGCAGAGTGACCAAACCTGCTGGTATGTCGCCATTTGAGCAAATGATTCAAGATAGCCTGTCTAAGACACTCGCTAATCCTGATGTATTTAGTCAGGGGCAAATCGAGTCGTTTGGCAACATTGCACAAGACAGTGCTGCAACTTCTGTGCGTGACGCTATTACCCAAAATACCTCTGCTAATGCTCGCAGAGGTGTACAAGGTGGCACCGACCAGAATCAAAGTAATCAATTGATGCTGGATGCTCTAGCGGACATTATCAGGACTAAGGGGGATCTGAGTTATCGAGCAGCCGAAGCACGTTCAGGTAACTTAGCGAATGCTCAAGGACTAAGTAGTGCATTTGCTGGTGGGATCAGAGATACGGATACTCAGAGACTTGGCATAGGTAGTGATATTGTTGGCCGCACTGGTCAGCGTGATTTTGATAGGCAGCGTGCTCTTGCTGAGATATTTGCTAACACTGACAGGACGGCACCTGATTATAGTGGCTTCGCCAGTCTCGGATTGGCACAGCAACAAGGACAAGCAAATCTCGCACAGAGTGATAGCCAGCATAACGATTTGATGCAACTACTCAATAGAGATAGTAGAGCATCAACACAACGGTCTCGTGGTTATAGATATGAAGGCAGTGCTGTAGGTGGGTATCAAAGAGTACCGGCTTAAGGAGGGTTTTATGAGAATTCCAGGATTAGATACAAGCGGCTATCACAATACTGCTAACACTTACAGGGGTGGTGTACAGGATAGGTTAGGCATTGACAATCAGGCACTCGCCCTCGCTGCTCAAATTATTGACCAGAAGAGGCAAGCTGATTTACAAAGGCTGCAAATTCGGCAACAGGCCGCATCTCGTGGTAGTGGTGGCAGTGTGTTTGCTAATACAAGAAGTGGCGGTAAACTTGGTGGAAGCATTAGAGATACCGCCAATCAGGAAGTTGCAGCCCAGGATACATCAAGAGCTTACGGTGCATCAGAACCGGAATCTTTTGAGAGCCATATGTCGAGACTTAATGCTGGTCAAACTGCAGAACGTGGCTTCTTTAATGCTTCGCCTGAGCCAACGCCAAATACGTTTCAGCGTGACGAAGCACTGAAGCAATTGCTTGGGCCAACAGTTAGTGGTTTTAGCAAGCCAACTTCTGGCGGATATACCAACCTTCCAGATGGAACGAGACGAGAAATTGCAGGTTATGATCCAACCAACCAGACAGTAGATTTTATCGGAGACAATCCAGAATTACTTGAATTGCTTCTTAGGGAGCAAGGTGAAACGGGTAGGGCTAAGTCTCGCACTGAATCTGATACTCTTGATAGGGCATCAAGAGAGAAGATTGCCCAGATGAGTTTTGATGCAGATAACAGCAAGCTTAATAAGCCAGTGGAGAATGATTTTGCTGCAGCGACTAACATCGCTACTTTTGGGTCTCCTGGTGGTGGTGAATCTTTTGATTTCAATCCTGATGCTATTGGTGTCAGGTTGAAGTATGGTGGGTCCAATGAAGCTGGTAGGCAAGTGATTGTCGAAGCCGCTAAGGATGCCATGTTGCAAGAGCTGGTACGACTGTCTAGCGGTGGGTTGACCTATGCTGAATTCAGCAATTTGAATGAGAAGGTAAACAAGTATCCCGAATTGGGACTGACATCTATTCTTCAGCATATCCTTGATACACCAACTAGGATGGGTAGGTCTTCTGTTGGTGCCGGTGTAAAACAGGGCATTCCGCAACAAACGTTACTTAGTATCCTTGAAGGAATGAGATAATGCCTTATACCTTAGGGCTTGACAGCTTGTCGAAGAGATCTGAACCAGGCCCGTTCAGACGCGGGCTTAATGCTGCTCTTGGTGGTATCAGTACAGTGGGCACGATTCTTGATACTCCAGGCAGTGTTGTCAGAGGACTTATTGCCGGAGATCCTGGCAGAGCAGCTCGTGGTGTGTTTGATCCCACTGAGCGGGTCACTGGCTCTGAGCTTATAGGCAGGGATAAAGATGAACTTAGTCTTGGTGGCTTTGCCGCTGAAGTTGCACTTGATCCGCTTACTTATCTTACTTTCGGTGCTTCAACGGCTATTGGTAAGACTGCTGGGCGTGCAGCAACGCTTGGCAATAAGGCCAAGGCGCTCAAGTCAATTGGTAGAGCAAGTGGTAATCCACGTACACTTTCGAGGCTAGCGGAAGTAGAAAGTGCACTAACTAAACTAGGTAAGCAGCCTGAGTATACTGCGAAGCTTGGTGACAGAATTCGTGCTGGCCAAGCATCCTCGGTAGCCATCGGCGTTCCCTTTGGGCCAAAGATTCCACTGATCCAGGGTAGCGGTAAGGTTGCTGACGTTACAGATAAGGTTGGTGCTAGTATTGCTGGTATTAAACCAGTGCAGGCTCTGAGAAATAAGTTTAGCACGAAAGCAAGTAATCCAATACTCGAGGAAATTAGACTCGAAGATAAGAGACTTACTCGAGAGGGTAAGCGTGAAGCTGCCCTTAAGTATACAGCGAGTGACGACCTCTACAAGAAGCTTGAAGCTGTTGATCCCGGTATCCAGAATCAGATTATTCAAGCTGTTGAACAGAAGCCATGGAGTAATCTCGAAGCCCTAGAAAAAGTAAAGGGTAATGATCCATTCGGTGAGTTGCTTAACGCCAAACTTAAAGCAGAGGAACAGTTATCAAACTTACCCCCAGAAGTCTTAGAGCGTGCTCGTGAAGTAGAATTTGCTAACCAGACTTATCAACAGACAGCTAAACGTGCAGGCGCTCCCGTATTTGACCTGTCTAGCAACCTAGGCTACTTCAGCAGACAGGCTACTGCTGAGGGTCTGGAGATTCTCAAGAAGAAGTCCGCCAGGAGATTCATGGATGACTTTCTGAAAACGAATGCACAAGCATTCCAGATGGGCAGAAATGAGGTAGACAAGGGACTTGCTGAACTTAACGAGAGTCTTAGGAAGCGGTACAAGAAGCCAGAAGGCTGGAAAGCCTTTGACACTGACATTACCAAAGTAATGACCAGTCGAGATATTGCAAACAATAGAGCGATCCAGAAAGCTGTAATGGCTCAAGCAACAGCTGACCTATTCGCTGTTAAGGCACCGACGAAGGTAGCCACTGATCTCGCCGGCAAGACCCGTAGGGTGAAGGACACGAGAGGGCTTGTAGGTGTCGAGAAGGTGCTTGGTCGCGGACATCCCGATCTGGAAAGCAAAGCCTACATGGGTCCGCTCGTTGCCAGTACGAAGTCTCCGACTTATCAGAGTTTTCGTTCTGTTCTTGGTGCTCAACCTAATGCTCGCCCAGGTTACATTGAGTGGGGGCAAAAGGCAACCGATAATCAAATCAAACAAGCATTCAAGGATGCTGGTATTAGAGAACGCTATGTCCCTAAAGAAATTTATGATGACTTCGCCAAGATGACCCGCATGGAGGGTGCTACTGTCGATCCAAATTCCTGGGTAATGAAAGCAGTCAGGACAATGGATGAAGTCCATGCACTCTTCAGGAGTGCTATGACTCGATACTTTCCCGCTTACCACACTCGCAATGCTGCTAATGATGTGTTTATGAATGCTCTCGCTGGCAATGTAGGTGCTGAGCATTATACTCAAGCAATGAAACTTTTGCCGAAGATGACCGATACCCAACTGATTAAGTACAGTGGGCTCGGTATCCTCGATGGCAGTGCAATGAGCGAGCTTGATGAGTTGCTCAATGCTAAGCGTTACAGTGTATTCGATAAGCCGAAGAGTGTATTTGCTGGGTTGCCGGGTGCTAAGCTCCCCATGCAAGCGGCTGAGAAAGCAGATGATCTCGCGAAGAAGACCAGTCACTATATTGCCAACGTATCCCGCTTAGCCCACTACCTTGGAAAGCGAGCAACTGGTCTTACTGAAACAGAAGCTGCTGACAGTGTTGTCAAGTATCTCTTTGACTACTCTGATCTTACTGAGTTTGAACGTGCAGTGCCCAGAAGGGCGATGATGTTTTATACGTTCTATCGTAAGAACTTGCCATTGATGTTGGAAACAGTTGCTAAGAATCCACGTTTCGCTGTTAACTATGCTCGGGCTACTGGACAAACAGGTGGGCGAGAGATTGCCAATCCACCTTGGATGGGTGACTCGTTCTTCTTTAATGAAGACGAGAAGCAGAATCAGGTTAGACTTAATTTCGGTCTTGCCCCTGAAGATCTAAGTCGCATGGACCCTGATGGACAAGGTATGCAGCGTGTATTCGAGTTGATGATTAATAATCTCGTACCTGCAATCAAGATGCCAGTGGAATTGGTTTCAGGTCGAAGCTTGAATACGGGTAAACCGATTGAGGGCGGTCCCGGTGAGCGTTTCCTACAGTATCTGCCTACTGCTCGTTTCACCGGGACCGCTCAACGTATGTTTAATGCTTCCGAGGAAGGCCGCATCGGTGAGGAACTTAGTAGGTTCGTTACTGGTGCAAACATCCAGAATGTGAATACCGGTGATGTGCAAAAGCAGAAGAAGATACAGGCAATAAAAAATCGCCTGAACGAGATTGTTTCGTCAGGCGATGCTCGGAGATTCGATGTTGTCGGGAATCGAAGGAATCAGGATAATCCTGAGGTCAAGGAGTTGAATCGACAGCTTGGTAAACTTACATCTAAGAAGTAGGTGGCTCAGAACTTCCAACTCTAAATGTACCGGAATCCATGAATCTCAATTCTAAGTTATTCAACCTTTTGTTAAGTTTACAAAGTTGTTCAGCAAGCCACTCAGGATCTTTAACCGCATTATATAGGATTACGTGAGGGTGGTCAAGTGATAACTTTTCGCTGACTGGTGTCATCTTATTTGGTATCATTGTGGTTTGACTCCGCCCGGTAGTACCTTTGCTACTGGGTTTCTCTTTGCCAACACTCTTACATCTTCACCCACTCTCACGTTACCAATTTCACACAATTCGCTGTCAATCATAATCACGATCTTCTTGTCAGCGTGACCATCGAAACACAGGTCAGCCAGTTTTCCTTGTAGTTCTCTTACTGTCACAGGTTCTCCTTTACTGTTTCGAAGAAGCCACTACCAAGTAGTGCTTCAACTTCTTCAGCTTTGTTAAATGCTCCATACCACATTAGATCCATCTTACTTCTTCCTGCTAAATCAATACTTGCGAATATATCAGACGACATAAGTGCTATACCTTGATGCGTGCTCTGATGGTGAATAAACAGTGGACACTGAATTAAAGTAGGATTCTTTGCTTCAGTAGAAATTGTAACTCTACGAGGAACGCCCATATGCGTGACTGGATAAATTGGTTGCGTATGTCTTGAAACAAGCTTTGCCCACCTGTCCCACTGCTTGTTACCTGGCTTACCTCCAGGTGCTACATTGTAGAAGCAACATTCAAGGCCTGCTTGCATAACTGCTGCTTGATAAATCTCGATACAAGCATCATTGTAAGACTTGACTAAAGTGCTTGGTTGCCAAACAGCTTTGAATGCTTCCCAAGCTCCTTGGGATATCTTATATCTAAGCCACTGTTCTTTTTGAACAGGCTCAGCCCAAGCATAATCAGTAGACGTAAACTCGAAATCAAACATTACCGAGTCAATTGATGTTGCATTCTTATCGTCAAGTAATCCGTCAACGGCAAATCGCATTCTTGTGATTGCTTCCTTAGTCGGAATGCAACCAAACTCAGGACTGATCTGTCCTTTCCAGATACGGGGCATACACGACTCATCATAAATAGTGATGCACTTAGTCGGACCAAAGAGTTTAATAAGCTTGTCGATTGCTTCCTGGGCTCTTGGTAGGGTCTTGTTGATCTCTATTGCATTGATCTGTTTCATTCTGGTTCTTCCTTAATCTGATTAAGAATTGATGTCTTAAATCCCTTGACGGTGTAGATCAGTCCGCCCGATGACTTTTCCGCCCGCCGTATCAACTCGCGACCGTAGTGACGAAGGCAATCCTGCACGGCGTGAAACTGCTGGGGCGACCATGCCGAAAGATCAATTGGAGCCTTTTCGCTTGAGGAGATACGGAGCCACAATGTTGATGGGTATTCCGGCATTGTGAATACAAACTCATCAGCCAAGTCCGACTTCACTGAGCTGGGTTGGCTTACCGGTGTATAGAGTTGACCATCAATAGTTACACTACCATCTGAGTTCTTAATTATGCTGTTCATTCTAATCCTCCATTTGTTACTCGTATCATTTTACCTTCCTTTACTTTACGGGATGGTTCGTCTTTCAAACTCATGTTACCGATATGCAATACACCATTGATCTTGCCTCTCGGATACTGACTAGGACTTAATCTTCCGTAAATTTTCTGGTCAATCCAGTCGCCTCTAATTCCTCCCATTGAGGCAATAAACTTCTTGATGAAAACGTGGGCTGGAATAATACAACCTTCCTCGTAAGTACACTTCTCGGTGATGAAAACTTGGAGCTCGCTTCTGTTGCTTTCCGCCATGTCTTCTTTGATACCACTACTAATAACGGGAACATTGAGGCGACTGTTGGATTCTGGAATTTCAGTCTTTAGTAGAGTATTCAGGAAAGCAGGAAGTTCATCTGTCAGTGATAAAAGTAGTTGTCGTTTAGGAATAATATGGGTGGGACGTTCAACATAAACCACGGTAATTCGAGTGTCACCTGGAAAGACGGGGCAGTAACTCGGATCGTTTGCACACTGTATCCAGTGGGTAGAATTCCTACTAATGTGGGCTTGCTTATGCAACGCTCGGATGTTAAGATGTTTGGCCGTAACCCAATCTTTAACCTTATCATTTACACTTTCCTTTTTTCCAAGGTTAAGCTCTTCAATGACGCAGAGGACCGCTCCTTCAAGCTCACCGTTAAATCCTGAGGTACTCGTGAGTGCAGTTTCAGCTCTGATGTATCCCACTCCACTATAAAACATAAGCTGTGCTGCCTCGTGTAATATGCTCTTGCCACTATCTTGATCGCCATAAAGAAAAAGATAGGGTAGAGGCTCATATGGGTAGCGAAACATAGAAGCCAGCCATAACCTAATGTAATCTGCACCTGAGCTGATTCCGTTACTAAGGCACCAATCATCAACAGCGAGATGACGTCCGATATTAGAAAGAATGCTATCCCAGTTTGGATGAGAACCAGGACTAGGAGTAATTGAAAACTGTGGGGCTTTGCGGTTCCATACTCGATCACCAGGATATTCCGAGCTGAATGGTATGCAAGCCAGAGACCAGTGAGCGAAAATAGAATTACCAAAGATATTAGGCAGATCAGAAGATTTATATCCCATACTAAGCAGTGCATCTTTAACATCACCTTTCTCCTTTGGTATCCAATCTCCACGACTTTGCAAGAGCCATTCACTTGTCCCTAATCCTACAACATGTCTGAGTAAGTGATCAGGGGGCTCGATAGGATCTTCAAGTCGATTCTCTACTACTTGCTCCCATACTCCTCTTCCCTTGTAGAAGCCTTCCGGCGTAGTGTCATCCGTTACTTTCTCCACAGCGATTACAATATTCCTGTCCTTGGTGTAGGATAAGGTTGTGGGCCGAAGAGCCATTTCTTTGTCGATTGTGATTTCATTTCCAAGTGCTTCCATCGCTGCTGCAGCCGCTTCGAAAGTACTGAATTTAAATCCGCCAGACTTCGTTCTAACTCCTGACTGCATTCGTGCAGCAATATCCAGAGTTGGAGGTCTGTTAAAGTAAGCGGCAGTCCATCCTGAAGAATCGGAAAACCAATAGTTTGATTCTTTAACTCCTGGAGAATGTCGTCTAAACGTCCAACTACTTTTTGTTCCTGGGAAGCCAAAACAATTTTGATCATTAGGAGTATCCTTACCTGCAGCAGCAGTCTCGAAGATGCCAATTAGTTTCAACTCGGTGTGTGCTCGCTTTAAATCATAGGTGTGGCATACGAGCATGTTTCGTTCAGCGTCCCACCACCAAAGAACTGCTTGCTTCGCAAACCATTCAAGAAGTTGTCTGTGTCCGTCATCCAGTTGATGAGTTCGAGTTCTATTAACCAGAGATTCAAGAGCTTCCTTGTCGTCGGCGATTCTGCTTGGAGTTTTAGATCGTCGAGTGCCGCAAGCGGCACTTGTAAATTGTTGCCAGTCTGGGATAACATTTAATGGTTCTCCTTGCTTGAGTAGCCTGAAACTACCTTTCTCAATGCTTGCTTCTCTATGCCAAACCCAAAGAATACCTCCACAAGTATCTACTTTAGACTCAAAATTAAAGCCTAATAGGGCACTCAATTGATACAACACTGCTCTTGCTAAAGCTGCGTGACAAGCATGATTATCGGTACTAACAGGTTTAGCAAAATGCACGTACAGATGTAATCCTTTGCCCGACTTGGATCGTCGTACTGTGATCCACGGCACACTCGAGACTCTGTCACGGATCGAATCCAATTCAGTATCAGAGAGTCCCTTTGCATGAGTAACAACGCTATCGAAATCGAAACCAACCCATCTCGAAACTCGATTATACCAATCCCAGCCAGTAGTACCGATAGCAGTGGCGTAATCAGCCAAAGACCAATCAAGCACTTTGTCGACATAACTTGGATCCTTTGGGTTGTGTGGTATCCTGAACGGAGACCAATTGTTCTTGCCATCAGTGTAAACAAGTGGCTTACGACTTGCTATCTCACCAGAGACAGTGTTGACTTGCACCTCCATCTGTGGGATGTATAAGTCCACCTTACAAGGCTGACTTGCTAGAAACTCAGAGATTGCTTGAGTCTTTGTTTTCACGTACACTCGCGAGTATCTTGTTGTATTTCTCTTCACTCAATCCTGTCGTACCATTAATCCATTTTGATATCTGGCTACTGCTGATTTCTGTTTCTCTTGCTAGAGTTCTGATGCCAACAGCATAGATTAATTCTCGCAGATTGTGGTCTTTATCTTCGATGTAGAAGATACGCTTTACTATCATTTTACTCTTTCGTCAAATCAATAATTGCCGCGATGCCCACTACGATAAATATGATTAAGGCAGCAGTCAGTACAATCATTGCAAGAATGCCTTGTAGTGTCATCTATATCCTCTCAGTTCCCTGAGTTCAGGACTCATGGCTTGCAGTTCATTATACTTGGTACACATAGTACTTACCTCACAAAGAGTACCCCACTTATTACAACGATCCGGTGACGGCTGTGCTTCCTGAATATCACCCTCTTGAACAGCCTGCCATGCCTTCTTATAGTCAGCATAAACTCTCTCCTGGAAAGGAATACCTACAAATGTCCTGATCGTTGCGAACGCTACAGTGGTTCCTCTGATTGCTACCTGCTCAATGGCCACATCAACATTTCGCCACGGTAGCAACCCGGCGTAAATCCAGTTGTAAGTAACCAGCTGCTTGGCCCAGTCCTCGTTCAATAACTCCAGAGGTTCTCCGAATTTACTGTGAGCCCCTTTGTTTACGCCGTTATGGTAGCACGACATATAACCTTGACATGGACTCTGACCAGACTTTGAGCCAGCACCTGATACCTTCACTTCGACTGGTCGCCCATCTTTTTCAAACATATCGGGCAGTCCACGAATGGGCACGGAGGAGCCGGTATCATCTTCAATGAACGCAGTTTTATCGAGTTCAATGAACATGATGCCGCGTGCCAAGAGTCTTTTGAAACAACCATGAGTCTTATATTGAGAGAAGAGTCTGCTTCCCTCTTCAACCGCTCGATCACGAAGAGATGCATCAACATTCTTTTCGATGATCTTTGAGGGCTCACCCAAATCATGTCCGATCTCCCTTGCAAGAGCACACTTGACGTAAGCATCAAACACACTGCCGACAGCAGCAGGGTACGATTGCAGGTTTGGGATGTACAGGTTACTTGCCATACGCTTCAAATAGAACTTCATCTGGCAAGTGTTCCACTCACCCATTGATGAGGGAGACAAGTATTCGGGGATCTTAAGAATTGGAAGTTTCATAGTGCTCCTAACAGGCTCTCGACGGAACCTTGAAGTGTGCTTGTTGCTACGAGTTTCATTTTGCTCTTGTCCCAAATGTTACAGCGACGTTCACCCTTGATTTCCCACCATTCTGGTAGATAACCAAGGTTCAATGCAAACAGGATTAGATCACCCAACAACATTGAGTACGCCTGAGCCACCGATACTGTCATTGGTGCAGAATGATGCGGAATCTTTTTCCTGCTTGCTTCCAAGTACAGCCGATTCATTACATCCCACGTTAATTGGTGCTCGGTAAAACAGATACTCGCTGTCATCTACACTACTCCCTCTGGCTTCTCTGCCGCTATCATCAATACTGACATTAAAGGTTTTATCCCAGGGCGGCCCTGGAATTTCTGTGTGGGAACTAACGAAGATGTGAGCATTTGGGTGATTTTTACAGACATCAAGTACTTTAACTGTGCGTCCATTATACCCTGTGACTCCAGGATAGTCAGGGTCCACATATATTGCTGGGAGGTCAAGTTTAAGTTTGTTGACATTCTCATAGTATACTCTCACGGGCTTCATTGTCATCGCCCGCTTCCAAGATCTCTCGAAAGCTTTCAAACTGAATTTACCGTCCCAACCAGGATGCTTCCACTGTTTACCTATGACGTCTACTGGCTTACCCTGAAATGCTTCCCTTTGTAGTGCAAGGAAATAGAGACAGAAGAGTCTGGGATCTTCTGGAACGCGACGCTGGACAAACTTGAAGCATGACATTTCATAATCGTCCTCATCGAGGAAATCAATGAGTTTCCTGTTGAAATGTCCGACGGAAACAAAGTGCCAAAAGAGTCCCCAAGGTCCGCTATCTACCATGACAGTAGGACGAGACCAGTAGTGACTGATCTCACCTGAGCCGCAACAGTAATCTCCAAGCAGTGCTTCAGTGCCTACGATCCCTCTGATAATGTTACATATGTTTCCTGCATATTTACGCTTGCTGCCCTGGTACTTGACCATGATTCTCCTTAATCAGGGCCTTCCACTTAGTGTAAATTTCTTTGAAGTCTTCTAGTGCAATGTTACTGTCGTTCTGTGTGAAGTCAGGGTTGATGTAAGTGATAGCGAACAGAAAAGCGGCATTACGCATTTCGTGCCGGATAGTTGCTAGATTATCAAGCTCGTCTTGTATCATCGAGTTCCTTTCGGGAATACGAGTGCACTCTTAATGCTGCTCCCATATGTTCCCCAATTAGGGGAACGGTGCAGTACGTCTGGATATTCGTGTAAATGTCTGATAACAAAGATACGGCTACCTGCTTTAGACATGAGCGTAAACTCCAGTATCTGGCTGTCCTCAAGTCTATTATTTCGTACCTTTGTCTCGATCCACAATACTCCGAATCTCATGTGGCTACAGTATACGTCAGGCAAACCAGATTGGTACTTAGACCCGTGAGTCTTCTTGACGTACCAACCATCTCTGAGCATGAGCTTCTTAAGTTCATGCCACAGATCTCTTTCAGGAGCCTGTTTTCTTCTTGGAACTTTGTATGGCAGTCCGATTGTCCACCTCCTTCAGGAGTTCAAGTACCTCCTCATTATTGGAGAATAGTACGTCGTTCAAGTGGATCTCATATACATTCATTCTGACAGGTGTAATCACGGACTTAAAGCCGGATCGCAGCCTAAGAATTCTATCACTAAGGTCTCTAACTTGACGCTCGAGTCTATCTTCTTCGTAACTTGGCATTAGTACCCTCCTCCACTTCTTCCCTTGTCATCCTTGTACCGAGGACGCTTGAACCACATCTCACGAACTGCTCGTTTCTTCTGGTTAAGAGTAATAGTGTCAGGATGACTAACACTACCAAGCAACGTGAAGTATCCTGAGGGAAATCTCTTTATGAACCCACTAAGCTCATCTATTACTGGAGTCATGAAAGAAGTAAACCATTTGTGAGCATTGCGAATGTTTGGATAGGTCCACGGTTCTCTTGCCCAACTACTAATATCAGTTGGATCACAGCCACACAGTTCAATCGTCTGGTGATTCATCGCAATCAGTGAATGAAACTGATTCACTGCTGCTTCCTTCCTGGGCCTGTTTTGCTTTGACATATGCTTTCCTCACTTTCTTGAGCCACTGTTCGTATGCGTACATCTCTTCCGCGAACCATTCCAAGACCACAAGTCTTGGGTCCGCTGTGGGATTTTCCCTGGCTAATCTACCTAATGCAAACTTGAAATACTTTGATTGCTTAGTCTTATTCTTGGCCACTAACCACAAATAGAATCCTTCAATTGTCGTCGGCTTGTAAGAATACTTACGAGGGTTAGTACCTACTCCGAAAACATACTGAGCCTTATTAGTCACCTCTTGTCCTTAACAGTAACCGTCATCACCTAGGTCCGCCCACTTAGGTGGATCAAGTCCCATAAGAGCATACCCAAAACATATCATAAATGCAAATAGGAGTAAGATTGGAAATGCTAAAGCGAACAAGGCCACTGCAGGGATAACCCAAATCGGAATAGTACAAATACACAACCACTTAAGTATTGGATGTCTGTTCCAGAACATTTTTAATCCTCTTTATCAAAACGAAACTTAACAAACTTACCCATACGAGGGACATCCTTTACGCCAACTGAGAGGGACTCGAATTCAATCCACTTGCCAATATAAGCCTCCTTATTCTTCCAAATTTTACGCTTCTCGTGGTCATCAAGTCCTCTACCTGGACCCACTGAAAACTCAAGTTCGTTCCAAGCAACTTGGAAGCTACCGAGCTTATCATCTGCTTCGTATGAGTCCTGAGTATGTACTCGCTTGAGATGTCCCATGAGATCAGAGGTGCGGGCTACGCCTTCTTTGAGTTTTCGTGCTGGCTTGATGCCGATGATTTGAGCATCATGTGTCTCCGTCGCTTTGAACTTTACCATGAAGGGCTTGGTTGGTTGGCATCTGCCATGCTTGTAGTAAGATCTTGGGTCACGACAGATAAGTCCTTCATGGCCGCGTTGCACATACTGCTCAAACATACCTTTAAGGGTTTCCGCATCATGTATAGGCATCTGTGCCACACACCGTACATTAGCCAAGCCTGCACATTCTTCATAATAAGCGTCTCGTCTATCTCTTAATGGATTGCCTCCTGCTCCGTGGTCATATACCCTTAAGGGTAACATATCGAAAACATGGAAAGCAAGATTCTCACCAATCTCTGCCGTGAAGCTGCGGCAGATACCTGCTGTCTCACAGAAGGGCAATGTCTCATCCCAAAGTTCACCATCGAAAACCAGTTCATCCTTCTTGGATTTTCTCATCGCTTCTTTGAAGTACTCTTGGAGTTTCTGGTTGGGGTGGAGCTTTAAATTCCTCGTGAACAACTGGCCGTCGTATATTAAGCAGCGGAGGCCGTCCATCTTGACTGACGCCAGTGTTGGGTAACGCAGCTCCTCGAAAGGTATCTTCTGGGACATTGCAAGCATCGGACTGTTTGACGGATATCTCACGAGTTAACCTCCTTAAGAGTCTTTTCAAGTTTCCTCCTTAAGTTATGTACCCTACTTTTGATAGTACCAAGTGGTGATCCAAGCAACTCTGCAATCTGTTTTTGACTTAAGCCACGTTCCACCAATTGTAACATCTCAGGGCACTCAGGTAACAACTCACTAGTCTCAAATATGGGTGGATCTCTATATCCTGATATTTGCCTAGCATGTTCTTGTTGTAGGTATGCTGCCTTTCGCTTACCAATTTGTGATTTTCTAAAACAATCGTAAGCGTATCTCCTAGTAATAATAGTAAGCCAGGTGGTAAGTGAGTACTTAGAATCGTAACTGTCCCTGCTTTTGTAGCACTTAAGTAAAACATCAGATATTATATCTTCCCACGGTCCCTTGAAACTCACTCGCTTAAGCTCTTTATAAATAATACTCCTGTGCTCCCAGAGTATTTCCCAGGTTACTTGTTTGCCCACGATTCCATCCTCTCCCATGTCCAGGCAAGTAACGGGACATGCTTACGATGCTCTGTTAAGAAATCATCTCTAGTCTTCTTGCAGTCTACTGTTCCGTCGTGTACTACCAAAATCTCGTCGTGAATATTAAGCGTTCGTACTCGCCAAGTTGATACACCTATTGGTTGTTGATGCCAGAAAGCCAATTGGAATCTCTTGGTCATTTCTCCGCCGGGAGACTGAATTTCGTGATTGCAAGCCGCTCGCATATTTGCTTGTTGTATAGCAAATGCTGCAGCGAATATGCTTGAGCGAGTAGCCCCGCCAACAGTCTGTGCCCCTCGCTCTTCCCTGCGAACGATCTTATCCTTGCAAGCGTTAATAAATCCGGGCGGTCGCTCGGCCAGCTTATAGAGCTCTCGACAGATATTGTTCTCAAGAGTGAAATATCTTCTAAATCTAAACATAGATTCAACGTATTCTGCTGGTTCATGCCAGTCGATTGCACTGCCTAATCCTCCTCGCTGCCTCATCGAACAGAATGATTTGGCTGTTGATGCTCGCTTCTCAATAACCTCTGGATAGAGTTCCTTCATCCTCTCGTTGGCTTGCTCGACGTCTTCCTCAAGGATGTTAAGAACACTAGCAAGCTTCGGAGCTTGGGCTTGATAGAACCAAGCGAAGTCTGCTCCCTTAACCCTATCATATATACCGGAGCGACCCGTTCCCTTCGTAGCCATGATTTCTTCATAGGTCACTCCATACCAAATGTTACCCATGAGGCCGTGAAACTTTTTGCCGGACAGAAGTTCTTCATGGAGTCGTGGACACTTACAAATGGCGTCCACGATTGTCACCTCATAACTATCTGCGTCACCACCCTCTAAGACCTCACCGGGATAAGCAAGTGTAAAGCAAGCACGGAAGTCAGCCTCATTCGGAATGCCCTGCGGATTGATACTACCACCACTGCTCTTATCTTCGCTGCCACCACTCTGTCGATTGGACTTCGTTCCAATCACGCGAAAGTCAGGATGCCAAGAAGGGAGCTTTAGCAGCTTCTCTACCAAAGTGAGTCTGATCTTTGCTGCTCTTGCAGCAAGCACGCCGGCGGCACGCTGCATAACGGCTGCATTGCTACCAGCTGTTGACAAGCTTTCAAGAACTGCTTTCTTCGTTGACGTAAGCGTAGCTCTCTCAGCGGGTGAAAGCACACTGCTAAGATACGCCTTAACTTGACGCGGACCCCGTGGAAAGGCTTTACTATTTGTAGCATATTTCTCCTTTAAGGCACCCAGTTTTCCTTGATCCAGTTGGAAGCCACGCCAGCGAGCTGCTCCCACAGCACAGGCCAACTCACTATCAACGTCCCCAGCAGGAGGACAGTCCAAGCCATGATACAAGCGGCGAAGTAAATCAATATCGCGGTGAGCATAACGTCTCGCTTTACTGTTAGCGTTCCACATTGCGATGTGGGAAGTGATTACACTAAGCCAAGGCTTCTTACCGTGTTGTCCAAACGGTCTCCACGATACCTCAGTAGGCATGATCTCTTTAGGTATCGGGAACTCATCCTTCTTCTCACCAAGTACCGCTTCACAGATAGCAGATAGGCTACTACTTGGTGCAAAGGTAAGCTTGATGTCACTGAAACCCTCATCAGCATCTGTTACTTTCCATTCATATGGCTTCTTACTAAAGCAGATAGGTGGTAACTTGATACGAGTAGTTAGTTCTTCAGCCAGCTGCTCGGCTACCTGCTTAGGCACTCGCTTTAGCAGGATAGGCTTCCTGTTCATTGCATACTGGAATGGTCCTTTACGAGCATAGAGCATGAGGTCGAGACAAGACGATGGCCGCAAGCAAAATGTCGAGGGGTTCGCCGCGTCCACCTCTGCGAAAGACTGCGGAGTTGGTACGTCGTCGTATCCAGAATCTGAAAATACGCGACAGATATTGTACAACTTAACGACATGGAACCAATCAAAGACTGCGTTGAAAATACAAACAGGTCCGCCATCAGAGGAAGTGATATACTCGAGAAGTTGAAGCGTCTTGGAAATTCTTTCATGGAACACCTCATGGAGTATGATTGGACCATCATCCACAGCGTACTGTAAGAGTACGGCTGGACCAGTCTTGCCAACAGTTTCGGAGTCAAAGAACTTCACTTAGAGTGTACTCCCTACGATCAGGTGCAGCTCGTGTGTTGCTACCAACTGGAGCTCTTCACCCTGGAAGAGCAGTATCTTTCCCTCGTCATACTGTACCTCTATTTGGTCAACCCTGTCACCCACCTGGTAACCTCCAATTGGAACTCGTAGTGAGCAGTTGATACAGGTAATGCGAAGGTAATCTCCTATCTCGCAGACGGCATACTCAAAGAGTTGACTTTCCATTGACGAACGCCTCCAGTTCTTGTTCCTGCTTGAGGAATGCTGCCGTATACTTCTGGTTGAAGTCATCGAGGGCTCCACAGATTCTCATTTTGGTTGCAATCGTCATGTGCAGTGGGTTACACCATCCTGTCTTAAGCGGTTCCAAGTCCTCCTTAAAACACACTTTGTACCAATCACCATTACGCTGGATAGAAAGGAAGAAGCCATCATACTTGAAAGTGAAGTGCTTGTGGTGTGGCTTGTTTAAGATCTCGTCGAGTCTTGACTTAATCATGCAATCGAGTTTGTCACAGTTTTCTTGAAATGTCATTCGATTTCCTCCATGAGTTTGAGTGCGTTATCAATCTTCTCTAAGGACGCCTTAGCATTTAAGTGTGCTTCTTCTCTCGGCATATTTAGGATGAGTTTCAGCTGTATCTCTTACCCTGTACCAACAGTGTCTCTCCCACCTGCGAACTGATGCACGGAGATTCTTCAGTCGCGACCATTCATTGATCAGTTGTATCGACATATGGTCTCCTTAATAGGGCAAGAGGGAGTTGAACCCTCATCTTCTAGGCTGACGTATCTGCAGTTAGCCAGCTTATTCGACCTGATCCAGCACAGTTGCCCTAACGTCCCTAGTAGGACTCGAACCTACGACCTGCTGCTTAGAAGGCAGCCGCTCTATCCATCTGAGCTATAGGGACTATGATGCCTCCCAGGTTAGGCAATACAAGGCATCAGCTGTATGAGGGGAAGGGGTCTTCCTGCCACTTAGTCGGCACTCTGGGTTAGCCGAAGATAGTTAATCGTCATTCTCTTCTTCATCAATTAGGTCTTCGACTTCCTCGTCATCCTCAAAGATATCATCAAGTTCATCAAGTTCTTCGTCACTCATGGTAAATTCCTTATTTCAGTTGCTCCAGTTTGGTTCTTTCTAAGCATGATGCGAGATCACCCATTGTTACTGCTTGCAAATCTTTCTTGAGCTTCAAGTTATCCAGGATTAATTGATCAGTTGGGAGGTGAATCAAGTCTATTATGTTTGCTCCTTTCATACCTATGCGGTGGATACGATCCTCCGCTTGCATTCGTGCTTGTCCATCGAAGCTGTTACTGTAAAAGATAATCGTGTCTGATGCCGTTAAGGTGATTGCCATACCACCACTAATGGCGTTACCCACGAAAGCAAGCTTCTTGTCGAGATCCTTGTCTTGAAACTGTTCCATATCTGGCTTAGGACTCCAGCCCAATTCTTGCTTGGATACACTGATCCAGCCTCTACCGTCTACTCTGATTACTGCCCAACCAAGCTTGAGACAGAGTGCTGTGATGCGATCAACTGATTCTGTAAGGCCTGCATATACAACGATACGATTTGATTCTCGCTCTTCGAGAATATCAACGAGTGCATCATCCTTTGGACTGTCAAGTCTATTAATTACCTGACAGCCAGCCTCATCTTGTGAAGGATAGAACCCATCGGAGAGCTGACGAAGCCTCGTAAGCTTAACGAGTGCGTTGGATTCTTGTGAGACGATAATTCTTGCAGCAGACAACGTGCTGCTCGCCACTGGTATGTTGATCGAGATAAAGACTTTTTCTGGGAGGTCAAGGCAGTCTTTCTTGAATTTAACTGTGACGAGTCCGGCGAGTCTCTTATGGAGCTTTTCAAGTTCTTGTGCATTCCAGCCGATAACTGTTTTGTAAATGCCATGCGGTCCTTCGTTTTCTTGAAGAATTGCAAGTCGCTCACGGAACTTGTTAACACTGTTCTCTTTAACCCAGCCTGGGTATATTAACTCACATAGTCCCCACCAGTTAGTTGGGTCGTGCGGTGCTGGCGTTCCTGACATGCCGATAACATACTCTTTAAGCTGCCATGTTTTCCACATCAGAAAGCGTAACTCTTTTACGAGCTTCCATCTCTGGGTTGATGGATTCTTGAATGCAGAAATCTCGTCGATGACTAAGGCGAAAGGGGGAAGATCTGCTTGATCCATTGCCTGCTTGATTGCCTGTGGGGAGTTGACTATAAGGCGTGGTCGAAGTGGGCTTTGCCACTTACGTAACTCGTATTGCCATGCTTGCACCGCGGTCTTGGGTCCGATCATCCAAATATAATCACTACAGATCTTATCAGCCAGCTCGGTGATATTGATTTGAGCATATGCTCGTTCTAGACATTCAATGGCTGGGAGGGTCTTACCTGTCCCCATCTCAGCTGCGATCAGGACATGCCTGTGAGTCATCATTTCGTTGAAGAGTTGCTTTTGATGCTCGTGCAAGCATGTGCGGATAGGCGTCCATTCCCGCGTAATCCGAGTAAGGGAGTTACTGATAACTTCTGGCAGGTCTGTCAGGAATCCGAGTACTACTGCATTCCTCATTGACTTGAGTGGGCTGGTGCAGGACCAAGTCTTGTCTTCGGGGTGCCACTTAGCACCTTCGAGTCCCTTGATATCACCCAAGATGTCCTTAAAGTCTGGGCCGTTGGCTCTGTACTTAAAGTACAGCTCGCCGTCTTTGCCTATGGTGACTGTTAAGGGGTAGGATCTGCCTCTTGATGAAGTGATTACAGGCAACTTGTTCCCTCGTTTGGCGTGATTAATCTGTTCAAGTAATCAACGAAGTTCTGCTTAGTTCGCCTTGGGTTAGCGTCAAACCAACTGATAAGATTTCTTGCCCAAGCAGGAAGATCATATATGGTGTCATCTTTCTTGCAGTATTTGTAATAAAATTCACCACCAAACATCTTAGCGAGTGGGCATGTACCACATCTACCTGCCACATCCGGGATATCTGCCCAGTCATCCGGCAACTGGAGTGCTTTGTTCAAGACTTCTTGTGGGGTTACTGGCCACAACTTTAGGGAAGCAGTATTCAAGTGGTAAGCTCCTCTGGGTGTTAAATTTGAGAATGTAAAAGCTTGGATTACGCCTGATAAAGAACGCTTCGTGTGATCTGAAGACTGCCGGGTGCCAAGTGAGGGTTTGTGGGTTTGAGTTCGCTGGGAACCGTTGAAGCTTGTCGAGACTCTTTCTTGCTGGGTTTACACGAGAGCGAAGAACGCCCTCACCGTGGCCAGTGGCGACCTGCTGGGCGTTGCGGCTGTAGCGTATCTTCCATTCCCTATGGAGAGTGTTGATGTAAAGTTGGAGTTCAGCGACGTAGCGAGTACGATTTGTTCCAGAGAAGTTTGTCCACAGAGTCGGATAGTTGTTCTGGGGAAGGCGTTGCCTGTGGAGTACAGCGAACAGATTGGTTGCGTTCTTTATAGCCCAGAGTAAGTCGCTGTCCTCGAGTAGGCTGGCTGTATGTTTATGGTCATTGCTGAAGAGTGGTGTTAGCAACTAGTTCCTCCAGTCGAGTAATTTCTTCAGGAGAAACTCCGGTACTGTCATTTCAAGGTAATGCATTCCTGGCCAATCGGAAGTACTGTAATCATCTTGAAGTGTTTTCTTGAGTATAAAGAAGCTTCTCTTACCTGAGAGAAGATCCTGAAAGCCTATTGTTGGGTTGTCAGGTTGCTTACCTGTACTTTCGTAGTGACGAAACTGGTTTACGCTATGCATCAGGGGTGGAATAATCTTTCCCGACAGCGAGAAGTAGATAGACTCCCAAGGCCTCAATCCACACTTGAGGGCTAGGCTGTAACTTATATCTTGGCACAATCTTGGAAATATTGTGTGATTCATTAATTGCTCCCAGAACTGTTAAGTCCTGGGAGCCTTATTTTATTCAGCCAGCTTCAATTTCTTCTCCTTAAGGAATTCAATTCTTGCTTCCATCTTTTCGCAAGTCTGACACGCGAGTCTTGCGAAGTTTGCTGCTGCAGTGTGGCTGTTTTCAGCGGCCCAGCCAAACTGATGAACGGAACTTACAGCGAAGCCGTTTTCTGTCGCCTCACCTAGGTATACTGTGATGCTACCTTGCTGCACGTCTAGTTGCTCCTTCAGTCGGCACTTCTTCAAGTGTCTGGTTACTCGTCACTTCGATAAATTTAGGTGCCGCCTCAAGCAAAGCTTGGACGCCCCTGTTGTACTCATTTTCACTGAGGGTTTCTTTGGGGAGGAGAGTTGATCCCATTGGTACCCACCACTTGTTACCCTGGGGATAACCGATGAGTGCTGTGGAGAAATCAATGATGCTTCCTGGGGGCTTGGTTCCTGCTGGTGTATACTGAGCTGCTGTCTTTGCATAGAAAAATGTAGCGACGAGGCCGTTAACGAGGTTGTTCTTAATCTCGACAATTCTCTCAGGAGTCAAGTTACGCTTCTTGTTGGTCAACTCTGCTACATTGAATTCAGTAGGTGGAATCCAGATAAGAATGTCAGTACCAACCATAGCCACTGGCTCTTTTGCCTTAGTCCGCTTAAGGTCAGCAGACAGCTTGAAGATACGACGGAACTCTTCGGAATCTTGAACGAACGATTCACCATCAGGCTTCCCTTCGGTAAGTTGGAGAGCATGGGGTCGCCAGGGTCCAAGGATTGCCCTAAAGTGGCAACCAGTCGCACTGAACTTGTCTTCGAGACTCGGACCCCACTCACCCAAGCTTACAGCTTCCATTGATTCTTGGCTGCTTAGGAAGAAATCACCCTGTTGTACAACTCCGGCTACACAAGGCTCTGACGTACCTGCACCAACGCGGATACTTGGCATGAAAGAGTTTGACTGTTTAAGTTCATTGATCGCTGTATTGTGTGGTTGAAAACTTGCGAGTGTGTTCATCGCTTTCCTTTAATCATAGCATAAAGAATATCGGTACGCTCGAGTACGTTCATTTCCTCGAACTCTTTATTCATTACGTTCCTCTCGGGTTAACTGCACCCTTCGGGGCGAGAATGCTGACGCCCTTCTTGCCTGCCTTCTCAGCGAGTGCTTGACGCTCGGTCTCTGATCGCTTCAAGTTGCTGGCTGCGATCTTAGCGTTGTGCTCCTCTGTACGAGCCTGAACAGTCTCAGGATCCTGAGAGATGCAATAGCAGTATGCTGCATACATGCCGAGGGCGAAGGCCTGTGGTGCCTCCTCCTTGATATGCTCGATGTCCACGGGGTCGAGTTTCTCAACGCCGCTCGCACCGTGAGCCTCGAACCACGCATTTTGGATATCTCCTCTTTTACGCAGGACAATTGGTGCTGTCCATTCCTCCTTGCTTTGTGGTCTCTTGTTAAGGGCTGATGCTCGTTGAGTAACCTCGGCCATAAACTGCTCAGGGTTTGTTGTCTGAGCACGATCGGTCCAGTTACCTTCGATACGCTCCCTCTCGTTGAGGCGGCTGAGTGCATAAGCGTTCGAGAGACTAATAGTACCGTCGTCAACGAGCTTGAGTTCCTCTTCGTTAAGCTCGTTGAGACCCATGATCTTAGAAACCCAGGTCGGGCTTCTGTTGAACATTTCAGCGAGTTCGGCCTGAGTGATTGCTCCCTCACGGTGAGAGAGAATACGGCGGATCTGTTGGCGATACTGGACCGGCTTGGTTTCCACCTTGTGTACGTTACCGACGATCTGTAGAGTCATGATCTCAACAGGATCGGTAACATCGTAGACGACGAGCGGGATCTCAGTAAGACCCGCTTCGAGGGCTGCCTCATACCTGTGCATACCGTCGATGATGCAATACTTGCCGTTGTCTGCATCATTGGTGACTAAGATGCGAGCACTCGGTGGATTAAGAATGCCTTTATCTCTCACTGACTGCACGAAGTCTGGCCAAGTGTCTACCTCCTTATCTACTTTGTTTCTAAGTGCAACCTGATCAAGAACCACATTTGCGAGCGAAACTTTTTCGAGCCTTGACTTGTACATTCGATACTCCTAAGTGAAGCGGAATTGCCTCAATGCAAGCAAGCGGCTTGGAGGCCACTTGCTGCTACTTGTTAGTCAACGAATACTTTGAATGCGGACAATTCTAGGTCAGTGAAGTATTGAGTGCGGTCTGTTTTGACCCTGGCGAGGATATCTTTTACGCATACAACTAAGTCCCTGGCCTTTGTTCGCTCACTATTATGATCGAAACAGTTGACACTGCAGAAGTGTTTACCATCATCTATCCAACCTACTGGGCGTTGATTGTGTACTTCCCAGTTTTTATTACCGAATATCTCAGTTCTATTACACTCATCACAGGTTATGGTTATCATTGGTTCTCCTTGCTGTTTATGAAGTTCCTGATGTGGTCAGCCACCTGAGTTGGTGTTGCTTCATTGGGCAAGCTTGTTTGCATCCTGCCTCTATAGTTTGGTGTGAACAGTGTCATTACCTCACTGCCGCTTAGACTAAACAGGTGCTTAGCCGCTTCAACATAGTCGAGATGATTGAACTCGTTCACAGTGAACAACACTTCACCGTCTATTAGTTCCGCCTTGATCAGGTCAGGTAGGATATTTGGAGCCCATCCCATTGCACAACCTATACTACCACAGTCTGTAAGCAGACTGTCTGGGTGCATAGTATCGTGGATGTCACTGGCAGCACAGATTATGCTGAAATTGAAGCGTTCTGGTGGAATCTTGTCGAGGCCGTCGGCTAATCTTAAGAGACGTTCAGAGATCATGTGGGTTCCTCCTCTTGTAAAGGCGTTTCTGAACCTTCGCTTGGTAGAACGGTTCAAGTCTTTCTAACTCGAGTTTCAGATTGTTGAAATCCATCTTTGTGATGTAGCCGAGTATTTGTTCACGGTTCCAGGCTCCCTTAGGTGTTTCAGGATCAAAGAGCTCTGGGCACTCCTGGCTGATAGCAGTTAGGCGTGGTAGTCCCTTCTCGATCATGTTCCTGGCTCGATTGAACTCTTGCCTGCAGACTACGATCGTCGATATGATGATGGGGTGTTCGTGAAACGGCTGAAATTCAGTCATGCAGACATTGTACCATGCCCTTTTGCAGTGGTCAAGAGTAAAATAGTTTATTTTTAGGAGAAATAGATGAGCATAAATACAGTATGCAGTGACCAAGTGACAGAGAAGTTTGAGGAGTTGATTGAGACAGTTGGCGAAAGGATGGGGAGGAATGGTTGTCAGTTACTAAGATACCAGGAGTTACCAAGATTGTCCTATTATTTATATAGGAAAAAAGTTATTTGTATATATATTAGATAAAATGAAAATAGATGTTACATTGTGTGTAACAAACCTTATTAGGGTGTTCCGGTTACTTGGTATCTCTGTCACTGCAACTCTATCTGCTATAGGTCTGTAAGGACTGCTTTGTATCTGTCCTAATAGTATTAGGCAAACTGGTGTATCTGCCTAATCCTGTTCGATTGTACTTGGTAACTGGCCGGTTACTTGACTAGTTACTCGACTACTGTCATTCCATTGGATTGCGTTCTTGCTCGATATGTTCCGAGAGGGCTAGTGCTCGCTCTCCTTGGCAGTAAAAGGTGTCATCTGTTGCGTCAACTAAGATGTTGAAGACCTCCATTGTTTTCTGACCTAGAACTTCTCTTGAGATAACAAGGAGTTGGTCATAAACATATCTCTCCATACCTGTGTCTATGAGTGACGCCCATAGGTTGAGTACTGCATTTCTCATTTGATGCTCCTTATTCCGCCGATATGAAATAGTGCCACATAGAGTCACAATCCATCACTGAGCCGATAAAGACTAGGTTATCCATTGGCCACTCGCCTGTGCCGCAGCAGAAGAACTTTCTGATCTTGCTTGGCCTATCTGGGTCAACTAATGCCCAAATATGTAGGGTGCCACGCTGGTAGGCAAGGTGTAGGATCTTGGCGCCTTCTGGGATCTCTTGGTCACGGGTTATTTGATATTTCCTGATCTGGTTCATGCTATCTCCTTACAATCTTCAGTGTGTTTATAAACTCGAAATGGGATGCAAGGTGTTATAACGCTAACCGCTTCCGGTAGTAACTCGATATCTGTTGATTCCTCGAAGTCGTTAGGCACATCTGTAATAACGGCACCTGATAGTGCTCCCCAGGTGAAGTCACTGTTTTCTGGATCAAGGATTACGATTAGCCTTGAACTCCTTTACTGACATGCAGTAAACTGAACCATCCGGTCTTTCTTTGTACCAAACGAGCCGCTTATACTTTAGGTTACTCTGTCTGGCTTGTAAGGCAAGAATTAGTCCATCTCTAAGCGGTTTATCGGAACACTTTTCTTTTAAGAAAACTTCTGCTTCCACTTGGTCGAACAGTCGGTTGAGACTATCGCAGAGATGACAGTCACCTGTTACTACTGTTCTTAGTGTATTGGGTACAGATTTATTACAGCAAGTGCATTGTTTCATAATAAGCAGGCGTAGGCTATTACACCTACGCTGCTCAACTGTGACATCAGCCGCTGCCGCTGCCGCTGCCGCTGCCGCTGCCGTAGCCGCTGCCGCTGCCGCTGCCGCTGCCGCTGC
>ERZ1292629.450-Hain-H43-01um-R1-450-length-44459-cov-7_pt1 | contig 44459 bp, 37 predicted proteins | sample MGYA00564399_ERZ1292629 | MGnify/ENA primary metagenome ERZ1292629 (study PRJEB36523, sample SAMEA6512636) | groundwater metagenome | collected 2019-01-08 | study: AquaDiva: Metagenomics assemblies of 32 groundwater samples
TCGAAATGGTAAAAGGGTCAGGAATAGGTATTATGTCCCAAACAGGCAAAATAAAATCATTCTCGAATTCTTTAAACGCTCTATACAAATAATTAAAATTTTCTTTCCGTTTCTGAATAAATTCTGGTAATTTATCAAATTGAACTAAGCCAAGAGCAGCTTGAATATCCGTAATTTTCAAATTATAGCCGATTTCGCTGTAAATATATTTGTGGTCATAGCCGTGCGGCAAATCACCCAATTGCCAATCAAATCTCTTTTTACAAGTATTATCTTGACCAGTCGGACACCAGCAGTCCCGGCCCCAATCGCGCAAAGAACGGACAATTTTATTAAGCGAGGGATCATCCGTTAAAATCGCGCCGCCTTCTCCCGTTGTAATATGATGCGCCGGATAAAAACTCAAAGTTGATAAATGCCCAAAGGTGCCGGTGAATTTTCCGTTATATTTTGAACCTAAGCTATCAGAGTTATCTTCAATCAGCCAAAGATTATTTTGCTCGCAAAATTCTTTAAGTTCTTCAACCTCATAAGGATTACCTAAAGTGTGAGCCATAAAAACGGCTTTTGTTTTGTCTGAAACGGCGTTTTTGACATTTTCCAGTGTCGCATTGTAGCTCCCCAATTCAACATTAACAAACACAGGTACTAAACCATTTTGAATAATCGGATTTATAGTAGTAGGAAAACTAGCAGCTGTGGTTATCACCTCGTCGCCTTTTTTAAGCCGTTTTTCTTCGGGAATTCTAAAAGAAGTTAGGACAGTTAAAGCCAATAAATTAGCAGAAGAGCCGGAATTAACAAGCGAACAAAATTTTAAGCCAAAAAATTCAGCTAATTTTTCTTCAAATTCCTTGGCATATTTGCCGTCAGTCCAATGACCATCTAAAACTGCCTCTGTCATTTTTAATATTTCTTTTTCGTTAAAAACTTTACCGGAAACCGGTATTGGAGATTCGCCAGGAACAAATTTTTTTGACGGAAATCTGTTTTTAAATTCCTGAATCAGGTTATTTTTTAAATCATCATTCATAGACATTTTTAGCGTAAATTAAAAGTCGAGATAAATCAAGACTTGACATCTTATTAAATAGATGATACAAAGCGATTAGCACACCAAAACAAAATATGAAAAAGGAGGTTTGATATGAAAAAATTGTTATCAGGAAAGACGGCGGTAGTGACTGGCGGATCCAACAGAAATGTTTTCTGCCATATTCCCTCCTTTTTTATTTTAAGCTTTTAATTATTTTTTTATGTTTTGCTTCATGAAAAAAGAAAAAATTAGTAGTCTCCAATTCGGGGGAAACATAATCAATTCTTTTAATTTTATTATTAATGTAGCCGTAGCAACGATAACCTAAGCCCGACAGCAAATTAATTATATCATCTGGATGATAACCGAACTTTTTAGACCATTTTCTTAGCATTTCCGTAAATATGATTGGCCTACATCGTTTTAATGTTTTAATGGCGCCCCTAAAAACAAATAACTCCGCTCCTTCAACATCGCATTTTATTAAGTCAATTGCCTTACGCCGATTTTTCATAAATTTATCTATAGTGCTAATTTTACATTTGATTTTATTTATCTTATGACGTTTTTGAATATTGACCATTGAAGCGCTGCCTGTTTCATTTTTTGTCCAGTAAAACGTTTTTTCGCCCGCCGCATCAGAAAAGCCAAAATTAAAAGCGGAAACATGATGACTCTTATTAATTTGGAGATGTTTTTTTAAATAATTGTAAGTATAAGGAATCGGTTCAAACGCATAAATTTTTTCCACTTTGGGCAGCTGGCTGAAGTTTAGCGAATACCAGCCAATGTTTGCCCCAATATCAAAAATTGTCCGGCACAAAGAAGCTATATTAAAAAGCAGTTTTCTTTCCCGCGCGTCAATCGAGTGGAAATTCAGCATCTCAATTGGGATAAACCGGCTGTCAAATCTGTCCACTAATAATTTTATATTACTGCCCTTAACCGTCAGATAGATAAAACCATTACCAATGGTTATTGATTTCACATCGGTTTCTTTCAGATAATCAGAATAATCAAACAAAATCTGATGCTTTTTATGCATTATATTAATATATTTGTGCTTCTCCAGCTTGCCGGACAAATAGTGATTGTATAAATCTTGTAATTTCATATGTAATATCAACTTTCATTACTCTGATGAAAGCTGTTAAAATCTTTTATAATCTCGTGATCCCATTTAAGATATTTTTTAAAAGTACAAGATAAAGTGTCATCGCGCAAAAGCGATAATCCCCTATTATAATGAAAATTGCGCTTATCATTATTATTTTTCTTTTTTTGAATATATCCAACCACAATATGAGCAATAACGTGGTCAGGTAATTTTATAAGAAGATTCTCAAGATAGGCTAAAAAATAATCCATCTTTTCAGCAGTCTCAAGGAAGGGATTATTAAGAAAATTAGTTTCAATATTAATATCATATATCATTTCCAAAAGCTGTTTGTGGTCCCACTCGTTTGATTTTACGCAATCCGCTTTTCGACGATCGTAATTTTCAAGGTTCTCTTCATCAAATGCCAAAAGGTCCTGCTCTTTTGCTTGATTAAACAGCTCAGTTTGAGGATAGGGCAAAACGATTGAAAATTGGTTTAAAAAAGCCCGCAATTCCCGCACCAATGCAAATGTTTCTTGTATCTGTTTTAATGTTTCGCCGGGGAAGCCAACCATCCATAAAATATTAAACGACACATTCTTTTTTCTAAAAATACTAACCAATTGTCTTACTTTTTCCAAATCAATATTTTTGCGAATATGTTTCTGCATCTCCGGCGATCCTGTTTCAACTGCGATATGAAATCTTTCACAGCCGGCTTTAATCCATAAATCTATTACTTCTTCATCGAGGTGTTTTACAGAGAAACCGCCGGGTGTTAAGGTATGCGTTAAATTTCTGGATATTATTTGAGTTAGGCACTGTGTTATCCATTCTTTGGAAAATGTCATATTATCATCCACAACGGAAAGGTTTACATTGGGATATTTTTGTTTAACATCGTAAACTTCCTGAACAAAATTATCCACCGGTTTATATCTAATTTTTCTTCCCCAAGAAATAAATGTGCTGCAAAAAGAACAATTATATGGACACCCCCTGCTGGCCTCAATTGGTAATGTCATATCGCCGCTATTTGCGAAATACTTTTCTACATTTAAGCAATCCCAACGAGGCGGAGGAAGGTCGCGCATATCCAAAAAATAATTTCTTTGGGGAAACATTTGGATATGTCCGCTTGAATCTCTGATCGCATATCCTCCAAAAGGAAAATGTTCTTCTAAACTCTTATCCGTATAATTGTTATATTTATTTATGATATGCAAAAAAGTAGCTTCTCCTTCTCCGACGACGACATCATCAACATCATGTTTTTGCAATACCCGCTCGGGTAAAAGCGTGGGGTATCCCCCGCCAACAATAATTTTTGCTTGCGGATGAAATTTTCTCGATAATTCTACTGCTTCTTGGACCCATCTTGCGTTAAAAATAAACGTAACCGATAATGCCAATACATCGTAGATGCTTTCCCGGATGTACTTAGCCAGTGAATTCTGATATTGCGCAATATTAATGGGAATGCTTGAAGCAGAATATGCCTCAATGTTTAAATCCACAGCCTGAAGTTTATATTCGCATGTCCTGTATTTTTCAAAAAAAGAATATAACGAAGCAAGGGCTAATGACGGTAAGGGCCTAAAAGGCGCCTTTGTTCTATAATCATTATCTTGTTTAGCGTCAGGATGCGTACAATACGGAAGCTTCATTAATAAAATAGAAGTATATTGTTTCATTAGAAAAAGTTATTAACCTTTAAAATTATGTGGGAATGGTATTTAAAAACTTATTTTGGACTGTCTTATTTTCACCATAGCTTTCGACCGTTCTTTTAAAGCCTTCTTCTATGGGAAAGTTAAGCTTCCAGCCCAATGCTTTTAATTTAGTAATATCAACTGCTGTGCGCGAAAAATTTATCCTTAAATAATTTTTTGAAATATCTGTTTTCATTACAACTTTTAAGTTGCGTTCAGGAAACACTTTTTCCACAAGCAGCTTTGCTAAGTCAATAATACTGATTTCATAGTCGGTAGCAACATTATATGCTTCCCCGGTTTTCCCCTTCAATATAACAGTAAAAAAACCAAGAGTAGCATCTGCTAAGTAACAAAAGTTTCGCAATGCCTTGCCATCACTAAAAATTTCAATGTCGTGATAATTTACTATATTTGAAATAAAATCGGCAAAAGAACGACCATCATCTAATTTTAAACCCGGCCCATACGTTGTTGCCGGACGAACAATTTTTACAGGAACCCCATATTGATGCATCCATGCCACACACATATTTTCTCCCATTCTTTTGCTTTCCAAATAACATGAAGACAGATCTAATGGATCCAAGGATCCATAACAATCTTCTTTTATCGGATAACAAGACTGATCAACATATCCATGCACGCCACTGGTGCTAAAAAACAAGAAATTATCAACTTTTTTCCCTACGGCTAAATTTAATAAGTTGGCTGTTCCAATCACATTTGGCGAAAGTGTACCGACAGGATCTGCTTGAAAATATTTAGGCGTAGCATGGCTGGCAGCATGAATTATATAGTCAATATTTTCATCTATTTTAATTTTATCGCACACGTCTTGAGAGATAAATTGCAACTCTTTGCTGCCATCGTAATGGATGAATCTTGCGCGTGCTTTTTCAAGATTACGAACCAATCCAATAACTTTTATATTGAATTTTCTTGTTTCATTAAGATAAAGAAATGTTTCAACCATATAGGCCGGCAGAAAACCGGCCGCGCCTGAGATAAGAATAGTTTTATCTTTAAATGCTTCCCAATCCAACTTTTCATCAGTAATATATTTTAAATCCGACTCTATTATCCTATTTCTCATTTTTTTTATTAAAATAATTGGTATGCAATTTTTTCGCATATTCCAAATATGCATCTTGTTTGATATTACTTACATCTAATTTGTCTTTTATGCTTTTATAATATTTGAACAGGTCTGCTATTGCCGCCTCTGGTGAAATAAACGGAAAATCCCCCATCTCCGACATAAGCTTACTGTTGTCCCCTGAATATTCAACTCCAATTCCTTCATTTAATACACGTATTTCGCTTTTACTTTCACTTACTTTATTAATCAAGTTTGCAATAGTCAATAAATCTATTGATCCAGTTGGAGTAACATTAAATATCCTGTTTTTTGTCTTATTATTAACAAAATACTCTACTATTTTGAAAAAGTCATTAATGTATATATAATCATAAATAACATTTTGGTTGATAATAATAGGCATATTAAGCAGATTTTTAACTATTGCATTAGATATAAATTTATACCTGTAATCTTCATATTTACCATATATACCGAATATTCTCAAACAAATTAGGTTCTCATTGTTTACCTCTTTAATATATTTCGATATCAAGTATTTTGCATAACTATGGCTGTCTTCCGGAATATGTTCATCAAAATACTCCTCAGGCATTTTCTTGCGCCAATATGCTCTTGCATACTCGGAACCACTGCCTAAATTTATCATTTTCATAGATGGAGTCATATACTTTTGAAGATTGAAGAACATGCGCAAATTCTTTTCGCATGTGTCCACAGGATAGTTAGTGCCATCTCTTAATACCGTTGCGCAATGCACAATAGTTTCAATTGAATTATTTTTAAAATATTTTTCTACGGCACCAGAATCAGTAAGTTCTAACTCGTTTACTGTGGGAAATAACACAGAATATTTTTTATTTAAAAATAACTCCGCCAAATTACGACCAATAAAGCCTTCTGATCCAGTTATTAAAATATTCATAAATATTTGAATTTTATCCTGTATAGAATTGCCTAAACGAAATCTTTTGCATCGAACATTAACCCGCTTGTATCTTTATACCAATAATATAGCTCGCTTATAGCTTTTTTGTGTTGAGTAAAGTTAAATTCTCCAAATTCCTGTAAGAAAAGCGTATTATCGCCGGAATATTCCGAATTTAATCCATCTTGTTTTATGATTATCGGCAACCCTTTTCCGTCTACCTCTTTAATGATTTCAGCCAGCGTAATAAGATCGACACTTTTCCCTGTACAAATATTATAGGTTCGCTGTTTTGTATCTTTTTTAACAAACATTTCTACTATTTTTAAAAAATCAACAATATATAAATAATCAAGGAACATATTCCTGTTTATTGATATGTTTAAATTGCACAAAACCCTGCAAATGTTGTTCGAAATAAACCTGCGTTTGTAGTTCTCGTATTTACCGTAAATACCAAAGAGCCGAAGATTAATTATATTTCTATGTTCTTTTTCTATATCTTTAGCAATTACATATTTTGAAAATCCATAAATATCTGACGGTATGTGTTTACCAAAATATTCCTCTTCCATTTTAGGAATATAGTTATTTAAGTCATATTCCGAACCCGATCCCAGGTTGATCATCTTCCCAAACGACCGTGAACGTCTTTCAATATTAAAATACATTTTCAGATTCTCTTCAACAGAGGCAGTAGTAATCGCGCAATTAATAACTATATCAAATTCATATTTTTTTAGATAATCGTTAACAGCCAAGGAATCTAATAAATTAAGTTCTTGGCGTTTTGGGCAATATGTGCCACTATATCTGTCTTGAAAATACTCTTTTAAATTCCGACCGATAAACCCATTTGTTCCTGTAATAAATATTTTCATTTTATTTTTTTTAACAGTATTTCAGTATGATCATCTAAGTTTTCCAAACAACAGACCACTGGAGCAAGACATTTATTACAAAAAGGAATGCCATCCCGCTTTTTTTCCAACATTTTTATCTGCAGATATTTAAGTTTCTTCCCTTGCCATATTTCCACAGCACTTTCTTTGCTGACATCGCCAATTAACACTTGTTTTCCCCAGTCAAGAGTACAAGGACTTGTTGTCCCGTCAAAATTAAAGTGCAAATACATAAATGGAAATGGACAAACCTCCTTATATCTGTCAACTTTTTGACCATACATGCCCGTCGTATCAACATCAAATTTATTTATTTCTGCCCATTGAGGCACAACATGCTCAACAAACATTTCATCGCAAATATTCCCAAACATATTGTAAAATTTATCTTTATCTTCCTGGCTAAAATTGATATCAACAACTTTTATATAAATTTTGCAGTCTTTTCTAATTTCATATAAATTTTTTATATTTTCAATAAATTTTTTCATATCGACAGTAGCCCCTGTAACTTCTTTATATTTTTCAGAAGTTAATCCTTCAATCGACATATTTACTCTATCAAGCCCGGCGTCAATTATTTCCTTATTTAATTTAGGATTTAATAATGACGCATTTGTAAATAATTCAATGATTTCCGTAACATTCTTTGATTTCATATAACTTATCATCTTTGGCAATTCGGGGTGTAGTGTTGGCTCGCCGTGTAAGCCAATTTTAACTTTTCTTATCTTATGTTTAAATTGCGTAAGGTCATCTGTTATCTTTTTAAATAAATCCAAACTCATAAAACCGTATTTATAACCCTTACTCTTCATAGCTTCAGGATTTGATTGAAAACAAAAACTGCACTTAAAGTTGCATACGCTACATATATCAATATGCACCGAATAAGGCGTGTCTAATGGTATCACATTTTCTAACTGTGTTTTTTCTGAGTTAAAAACTCTGGCAATAATTTTTGCTTTCATAATTTTTCTATTTTATTATCGCGAAGCACCGCAATATCTATGCCTAAATTCATATTATTTAGCGACTTCAGCACTTCGCTTGAGTAAAGCCCCGGCACCATAACCATCACCAAATTAACCCTTTTCTCCTTCAAATGCTCTGGAGGCACTATATTCAAATGCAAAATAGGGGTAAATCTTCCTTGCTTAAACTTTGCCGAGTCTATCACATATTCAATATTTTTGACTTTGCTCAGCGCTAACAATGCAAGCGTTCTGTGGCCTGCGCCCCAAACAGCTACTTTTTTATTTTGTGATTCGTAGTCAGCTACAATCTGTTGTAAATTTTTAATAAGTTCTTCAACTTCATTGAAGTGTCCGGAAATATCCAGAGCTTCTTTCTTTTTCACTACTGCCGCGATATCATTATTCTCATTAATTGCATAACACTCTAATACCTCAAAACCATTTTTTTCAAAAGCATATGCCAATGTTTTTTTGGTGAAATATGAAAGATGGTCGGCAACAAATTCATAAAAACACCGCGTTTCCAATAAATAATCCAAATTGGGAACAGTTACAAACCCTACGGCATTAGCGGTCGTGTTGTCATATATGTTTTTGATAATACGGCCTGGTTCGGGCAAATGTTCGAGGTAATTTAATGAAACAAAGGCATCAAATGGATAGCCATTTATTTTATTTATATCTCCGATATAACCATTGATCATTTTTCTGCCGGCGGATTGCCCAATCTTTACTGATTTTGATGAAGCTTCAATTCCAACTGCCCTTAAACCCACCTCTTCCAAAACATCCAGCATATCGCCCTTACCGCTGCCGATCTCTAAAACTTTTTTTCCTCGCAACCTAAATTTACTAACAAATTCTTTCATTTGGTTTAATCTAGATAATCTTGTTTTCTCAGAAAATGACGCGGCAGTAATTACTTCTCTGAAATAGTCCACAGGTTCTATATTTAGCTGAACTAAACCGCAAGCAGAACATTGGTATATCTTAAAAGTTATCCCCTTGTCTTTCTTGAAATCATCTTCTTGCGGAAAATATTGAGCAGCTTTTGGCATCCCATTTAATTGCAATAAAGGATTTGGAAACAACTGACAGTTGCACAAACGGCAATTAGTAGGATTCATAATATATCGCTAATTTTTATCATTAAAGGTTGTGGTTTTATTGAATCTAAGAGGGCTACTCATAGGCACTAATGAATTAGATCTTTTCTTCTTTAAATAGTTCAATGCTTTTTCCTTGAATTCAATAAGTTGCGACAATTCTAAATTATAAGGCTTGATATAAGGAAGCCCTTTGACCATTTGTCCCACATTCACCTGCTTAACTAGCAAATCAGTGTCATAAAAATACTTTTCCGTAAAAAGCCTCTCTTTTAAGCATTGATTGTACAATCTTGTGCCTGGAAACGGTGTTGCATAAAACAAGGAATAATTATCAAGCGGAAAAGAAGTTAGTAATTGATACGTCTCATTTAATGTTTCCTCGGTCTCTTCAGGGAATCCAATTACAAAATACCCATATAAATATATATGGTTATACTTATCCTTTATGAGAATATGTTTTAGCTCATCTATCTTTTTATTAAATAAGTTTTTTCCAATTACTTTAGTTCTTATATAATCCGAGCCGGTTTCAAACGCCAGGTGCAACCGCACAAGACCTGCTCTTGACATAGCGTCTAGAACTTCTTCATCTAGGGTATTTACGTAAACCCCATTTTCTGTTGAGAATTGTATGTTTAATTTTTCTTTTACGATTAAATTCATAAGCTTAATTACTCTTTCTTTGTTAATCGTTAAATTATCATCGGTTATATTAAAATAGTTTAGCCCATAGTTATTTATATACATTTTCATTTCTTCTATCGCATTCTCTGCAGACCGGTAACGAATTTTTTTGCCATGAACAAAATGCATGCTGCAAAAATTGCACATGTTTGGGCACGACCTGCTTGTGATAATCGGCACGGGAGTTTTAATCGCAAAGCCTTTTGGGCTATGCCAACCGCTTGTATCAATGTAATAATCTGCGATATTTAACAAATCCACTGCCGGGAACGGCAGCTCATCCAAATTTTCTATATAATTACTTTTCGGATTAATAACTACTTGGTTATTTTTAAAATATCCCAATCCACCAATATAAGACATTCCTGGCAAATCATTAGCAGCTAAACAGTTAAGCAATTCGACAAAAGAACTCTCACCTTCACCAATAACTACATAATCAATACTATCTTTGTATTGATTTAAAATCTCCTTTGCATATATCGTAGGATGTATCCCGCCTATCACAACCTTAATTTTTGAGTTTAATAACTTTATATGTTTTGCTAAATGTGCCACTACTGGGAACAATCCGGAGTATAAACAATTAATTCCCACAATATCAGTATTATTCTCAACAATTTTATCTTCCATAATTTTTGTGAGAAACCTGACATCATCACACTCAAATGAATCAGACACCCTAAACTTACGTTTTTGCTGTTCTACCCTCAAATCCACAAGATTCACATTGTGTCCAGCCTTGCGCGCTGAAGAACCTAAATATGTAATATTAAGGGGAATACGCGGTTCTTCGTATTTATTATTCCATTCTATAATTGAAAACGGAAAAACCAATAAAACATTCATAAGTATATAACAATTTATGCTATGTTGACGAGAAAGTCAATTGTAAAAAAAGGGCCCGGTTAAGCTAAACCGGGCCTTCGGCTTCATCAGCCGTCCAATGTTCTGCGCAGATTAGGACTGAGGCAGCCCCAACCGTTTCTCGAGCATAGCGATCCTGTGTTCGTCCTCTGCCTTAACGCGCGAGTAGTACCGGCGCTTGCTCTTTAACCAGAGCAGCTCGAATTCCACCGCTTTCAAAATAGCCGCTTCCCCATACTTCCAAGCGTTGCCGGGGAACACGACCTTGCGGGTTTCGAATTTATCCAGAAGATTCGCCTCCTCCAATCTGGTTATGATAGGAAGCGTTTCTTTGGAAATGCCGCCGCCCAGGCCGGTTTTCAATCCCTTGGCCTTAATCTTTCTCATCATAGACTCACATACATCATATACTTCCTGTGAGGTATTGATGGCATCTCTGCCCAGACCCATAGAAGCGGTCAAATCAACCCTACCGACGGTCACGCCTGTGAGCAGCGAGACATCAGGCAACGCCAACATAGCATCGATGTTGCGGTAAGTCGTAATCGTTTCGAAATTCACCGCAAACTGGATGTCTTTGGCATTGTCCGGCGGAACCATGTTCCTGATGGTACCGAACCACTTGGACAGCGCGAACGGTGTTTCCGCCATTGGCGCGATAATTCCTTTCACGCCGATGGCCAAGGCGTTGTAAATATCAGTGACTGCCTCCACTCCGCCGATCTTGAGAATGATGGGCAGCCCCACAAAGGTGGTCACGTCTTTGAGCCGCATCATCTCTTCCATGCGGGTTCCCTCGGCCTCAAATTCGGCCTTGATTTCAAACACGCCGAAATCGTTTTTTAGCGACTTCAGTACCTCTACCATTTCGTACTCTAAAACGTTCATCTCCTTGTCCTCCTTTCTTGATTTTTGAGTAATGGAATAATCTCAAACAACCATTTCACCTTAGCACCCGAAAATGTCGTATAGACATCTTCGGGGTCAAAGAGTATTCCTTGACACCCGAAATTATCAGCCATCGCAATATCGCTTTCGGGCACATCTCCTACAACGCAGATTTCGTCTGGTGAAAGTCCGTGCTCTTTGCAAAGTAACTCTAGCATATAAGCATTGGGCTTTCCGACATGAAAATCTGGGGCATGACCTGTCGCGCCGACAATCGCGCCTACCATGGCACCGCAGCCGGGTAGTATTTCGCCGTCGCCTGCTGGATAGTTTGCGTCCACATTGGCAACCACCAATTTGGCGCCATTGTGTATCGCCCTCAAGGCCGTCGTTATTTTGCTGTAAGAGAAATCTAGATCGAGACCTACAACTACCGCAGCCACATTAGAAGACCAAAGTACCTTCAGATTCCAACGCATCAAATCAGCCAGCAAACCATCGCTACCAACCGCAAAAACGGATACAAGATTGTTTTCCGTCAAATAGGCGGCAATGGCATACGAACCGCAATACGTATTACGCGCGTGCGCTGCAAAGCCAAGGCGAACCAGTTTGTTGATTATACTCTGCCAACTCTTTCCCGAATTGTTTGTAAGGTAAAAAACCCGATAACCATCTCGTTCAAGAACAGTAATGGTCTCTACGGCTCCCTCTATGGCCTTATCGCCGAGGAAGAGAGTCCCATCCAAATCAAAAATAACAGCTTTTATCGCCATTTCTATCACCCCTTTCTTTTTCTTTTTTCAAAGTTTTTCTGGCGTGATAATACAATAATTACCAATTTAAAGCAAGTCGTCAGAGGAAATTATATTCTCTTTAAATTCATCCCGCGGAAGAAGCGGAGAAAGGTCCTCTAACGGATTTGATATTATACGGCCATCAGATTCTTTTTTTGATGACAATTTTGGGGCAAAAATATAATCGCCTAAAACAACTTCGCACAATACCGCTCCCGGATTAAATAAAACATCATTAATCACCTGCCTCATTTTCGAAGTGGAATCGATTTTAAAATATTTCAAACCATATAAATCTGCGAGTTTGGAATTGTCCGGGAAAGAAACGCCGCAATCTTTATTACAGCCGATAAAATCACCATTAAAATAATTTGTCTGGGTTTCTTTGATGGAATGATAGCCTTGATTATTCAAAATAAATATTTTTATTGGCAAATTATTATGCCTCACAGTTTGCAGTTCCTGAAGATTCATCTGAATGCTGCCGTCTCCCGCGATGCAGATTACGTCCCGATTCCCTGCCAAAGCAGCGCCTATAGACGCAGGCAAATCATATCCCATTGCCGCGCAACCAGAATTCCAAAAAATTCGCTGTCCCGCCTTGACAATACCGGCTTGAAATAAAGCGACGCAGGCTGTTCCGTTTCCCGCAACCACAATAGCATTATTATTCAATGCTGTTGTCAATTCTTCAATAAAATAATAAGGGTGAACCGAATTTTCATTCGGGATTTTATATTCATTTAAAACAACGGGGTATTTTTTCTTGCGCGCCAAACACCATTCCAGCCATATTTCATCAACCTTAAAACCCTTAGGAATTTTTTCCAAGAGCTTGGTTATAAAAATTTTTGCGTCAGAATGAACCAAAACGTCGCCTTTAACGGTCTTTTTATGCAGTTCAGCATCATCAATATCAATAATGATTTTTTTCGCGCGGCTCGCAAATGAGCTCCAGTTGTAGCTAATCTGCCTGATATTGTTTCTGGTTCCCAGACAAACAACAAGGTCAGCGTTTTGCAAGGCAAAATTGCCAGCGCGGCTTCCAAGGGTTCCTATCCTACCAATAAAGTTATCAGCGTCAGAAGCAATTAAATCAAACCCATTAAACGTTGTAACGACAGGAATATTTAACAAACCAACTAATTCCAAAAATTGTTTTTTAGCTTTTGAAATTCTAATACCATGACCGGCAATAAGCAGAGGCCTCTTGGCTTTTTGCAACTCTTCAATAACCACAGAGATTACCCTATCTTCTACCGCAAGTGGAATATTATTCGTATTCTCGCTTTTCAAATTCTCTTCTTCAATTAATGCTCCTTGAACATCTAACGGAATATCCAACCATACCGGGCCCGGCCTTCCCGAAACAGCAAAATGAATCGCCTTTTCTAATTCTGATTTTATGCTTTCCGGATCAGTTATCATCTTCGCGTATTTGGTCACGGGCCTCACAATATCTACTATGTTAATTTCCTGATCGCCTATTTGGCGTAAACCGCTATTAGGAGCAGAGGCAATCGTTGTTTCAAATTTTACTTGACCGGACAAATATAATACTGGAACAGAATCAAGCCATTGGCCGATAACTCCTGTCAAAGCATTAGTTCCTCCAGGGCCAGATGTTACGCTAACAACTGCCAAATTTCCCGATGCTCTGGCATACCCCTCAGCGGCAATTGCCGCAGCCTGCTCGTGATGATGACAGACATATTTAATTCGCTTTTCTTTTTTTAACGCGTCATTCAAATGCATTGCCCCGCCGCCAACTACAAGAAAAACATGCCTGATCCCATAATCGGCTAAATACTTAAAAATATAATCAGCTACTCTCATTTTATTTATAAAAACTTCCTGTAAATCTCATGAAATTTCAACAGATTATTAGGACAAGTATCATGCCAGGTAAGATACCCTGGGTCAGTATTAAAAATTCCTTTATTTTCCGGAACAAAAGCGGCTGGCAACGAACATTTATACAAGATTGAAATAAAATGGCCCCTAATTTTCTGTTCTTTATTAATTATTTGATTTACTGCGATAGGATTGGGGTCAAATTTAACTTCCGCGCCTATTTCAGATTCCGCTACCTTTTTTACCCTTGTTTCTAAGGTTTCTTTAAACCTAACAATCCCACCCGGCAAATGCCACCCTTCCCCCGTATATTTCTCATCTCTCCAGGACAAAAGCGTGCGTCCATTTTCATCTTTTATTAACAAGTCAACATTCACTAATGGAGTTATTCTACTGATAAAATAAAATACCTCATCAGGCAAACCTATTTGAGGATTTATAACTTCTTTATCAAGAATTGCTATAGCATCCGCAATATTCATATATATTTTCTATACCAATTAAATGATTCTTTTATTCCTTCTTCGAAACTTATTTTCGGTTTCCAATTTAATTTTGTTTTTGCCTTACCCCAGTCAAGATATTGCTTCGGTATTTCATTTTTGGCGATGTTCAATATCTTATATTTAATTTTTATTCCCAGAATTTTCTCTATTTTTTTAAGAACGTCCAAAACGCTGAAAATATTTTTGCTGCCGAAATTAAAAGCTTCTCCTTTAACGCTTTTTATTTTCTGGAATAATTTTATACAACCATTAACTATATCTTTAACATAAGTATATTCTCTTATCATTTTTCCATCGCTTCTTATTAAAAGCTCTTTATTTTTTATAAGCGCCTCTAAAGCTCCCGGTATAATTCTTGAAAAATTAAAATCCCGAGGACCGAAAACATTGCTGAATCTGGTTATCACGATAGGCAGGCCGTAAGTGGAAAAATAAGTTTGAGCGATTAAGTCGGCAGCCGACTTTGATGCGTCATAAGGATGGTCGCCTCTCAGCGGAAAATCTTCTTTATAAGGTAATTTTTTTGCCTTGCCGTAGGCCTTGTCAGAAGAAACAACAACGATAGATTCCAAATCGCCTTTTTGCCTACATGCTTCCAATATATTCGCCGTACCAATAATATTCGTTTCTATCGCCTCAAATGGGCTTTCATACGCCTTGTCAATAATTGGCTGCGCCGCCAAATGGAAAACAGCTCTTATTTTTTCTTTTTTAAAAATATCAGAAACCTTTTTGTTCCTAACATCCATTTTGTAAAATTTTGCCTTGGGGTTTATATTTTCTCTCCTACCGCTGGATAAGTTATCTAAAACCACAACTTTATGCCCCTGCACTATCAATTTATCTACTAAATGAGAACCGATAAAGCCGGCTCCTCCTGTCACTAAAATATTTTTTGTTTTCAATTTTCCCATATTTTCCACTTGGGATTATTCTGCCACAGCTCGTTAAGTATAAGCACCTCGCGATAGGTATCCATCCCGAACCAAAAGTCATCGTGACGATACATAGCTAACTGTTTTTCCGGGATAAGTCGCAGTAAAGATTTCTCTATCATATCGCTAGGCTTTATATAGTCAAAGATTTCTTTGTTTAAAACCATAAAACCGCCATTAACATAACCATAATAATCCGGTTTCTGACTAAAATCTTTTATCAAATCATCTTTATCAATATTGACTATGCCCCAACGCGATGTCGGATGCACGCCGGTAATAGTCGCTATTACCCCCTTTTTTTTGTGAAAATCCACCAATTTCGAAATATCGATATTAGAAACGCCATCCCCATAAGTAACCATAAAAACGTCATCTTTAACGTAATCTTTTAATTTTAAAACGCGTTCCCCATGAGCTGTTTCCACGCCAGTATCGGCAAAAGTAATTTTAAAATCATCACATCCGTTGTTGTGAAAGGCAATCTCGTGATTTTTGGTATCCAGGGTAAAATCATTTACTAAACTCCGCCAATTCATAAAATATTGTTTTATCATTTCACCCTTATAACCCAATGCCAGAATAAAGTCGTTAAACCCGTAATGGCTGTAAATTTTCATTATATGCCATAAAATCGGCTTGCCGCCGATTAAAACCAGAGGTTTTGGCTTAAACTCGGTTTCTTCCTTCATCCTTGTACCCTGGCCGCCACAAAGAATTATTGTTTTCATATGTTTATTTTAGATATTTTTTATATTAAACCAACTATGGCCAAAAGTAAATACGGAACGCATTTTTAAGATCGCAATTTTTTAAGCGCTTCTTTAATTTTACTTATTGCCTTAGCAATATTTTCAATTGAATTGGCATAAGAAACTCTTAAATAACCCTCTCCGTATTTGCCGAAAGCGGTGCCTGGCAAAAGCGCCACGCCAGCTTTATCCAATAAATAATCAGCCATTTTTTGAGAATTTAAACCAAATGATTTAATATTGGGAAAAACATAAAAAGCGCCTTTGGGCATCTGGCAACTGATGCCAGGAATTTCATTTAGCGCACTCACTATAAAATTCCTTCTTTTTTCAAATTCTTGAACCATTTTTTGGGCTGGTTTTTCGGCTTTGTTTATAGCCATTATTCCGGCGTACTGAGTAAAATCAGCGGCACAGGCAAAGGAATTAACTGATAAATTGTCTACTACTAATTCAAATTTTTTAGGAAAAATTAAATAACCCAAACGCCAGCCAGTCATTGAATATGTTTTGGAAAAGCCGTGAACTAATAATGTCCGCTCCGGCATTCCTTTTATGCTATAAATGCTTGGATATTTACACTTGTCATAAAGAAGTTCGGAATATATCTCATCTGATAGAACCCAACAATTATATTTTTTTATTAAATCGCTGATAATTTTAAGATTTTTTTGAGGGATGACACTGCCCGTCGGGTTATTAGGCGAATTCAAAATTATTAATTTTGTTTTTGAACTAAGCAGGCTGGAAAAAACGTCTAAGTCAAAATTAAAATTATTTTTTTCTACTAAAGGCACTGGTTTGGGCTCACAGCCTAAAAACTCCGCTATATTTACGTAAGTGGGAAAGCCAGGATCAGGGTAAATTACTTCGTCGCCCGGTTTAAGTAGCGCTATCATCGCAAGATAAAGAGCTATTTTTGCGCTAGGCATAATACCCACCATCTGCGGGGAGATTTTCACACCTCTTTTTTTACTAAGATAGTTAGCCACAGCGGAACGTAACTCAAAAATTCCCAAAGGGGCAGTATATTTTGTTTTGCCCTCTTTAATTGCCTTAATTGCCTCATCGCAAATTATTTTAGGCGTGTCAAAATCAGGCTGACCAATTTCCAAATGGATGATTTTTTTGCCCATTTTTTCCAATTCCTGAACTCTGGCTAAAACCGTATAGGCGGCTTCGCCTTTAAGCTTCTCGGCTTGCGGGCTAAAACGAAACATTTTTTTGTTTTTCATAATATTTTTTGGCGTTTTCATATCGCTCAAGCGTGCCTATGTCTTTTATATAATCACCAGTCAGATAGCCATAGATATCTTCAGAATCATGAATCCGACTAATAACGTCTTTTTCGATATTACAAAATTCTTTGGGAATAAAATTAAAAATATCATTTCTAAAAGCGTAAATGCTAGTAATGGCTGTATCCAAATCTTTTTGACCACGACCGATAAATTTTTTCACCCGAAAATCAGAATCAATTTTCACAACATCGCTGTCATAAGGGTGGTCGCTGTGCCTTAAAACAAGGGTGGCGAGAGCTTTTTTATTTTTATGAAATTGAAAAATTTTTTTAGCATCAATTTCTGCCATCACATCGCCGCTTAAAACAATAAAATTCTCTACATCTTTCAAGAACGCTTCTGCGTTCTTTATGGCGCCACCGGTCCCCATAAGAACTGCTTCGTCAGAATACTCTATTTCCACTCCGAATTTTTCGCCAGAACCAAAATATTTCTTAATTATATCAAAAAGATAATGACCGGCAATGACAATTTTCGTGATGCCATGCTTTTTTAGTAATTCTATCTGATGCCAGATAATCGGTTTTCCGGCAACACTTAGCATTGGTTTCGGTATTTTATCAGTCAAGGGTCTCATCCGCTCGCCTCGGCCGCCAGCCAAAATCAATGCTTTTACTTTTAAATTCATTTCAATTAAATCAGCTGCTTCGTCTATGTCTGCGGCGATAAAATCAGGTACCGCTTCAAATTTTTTATTACTCCCTTCGTAGCCGGCTTTTAAAGCAATAGTCTTAATTCCTGCGTTAACGCCAGCTTGAATATCTCTTATAGAGTCGCCGATAATAAAACATTTTTTAAAATCAAGCTTAAAATCCTTGGCTGCTTGTTTAAGCATGCCGGTTTTCGGCTTCCGGCAATCGCAATCAATCCGATATTTTAAAAGTTCTGGAGTAATGTCAGAATGATTTCTCTCGGGGTGATGGGGGCAATAATAAATAGCGTTAATTTTGGCGCCGTCAGCTTCCAGCTCAACTTTCATTTTTTCATGCAAGACAATTATCTCATCTTCGGTAAAAACACCCCTCGCGATATCCGGCCGGTTAGTTACGATAATCACCAACCCTAAAGAGTTAAGTTTTTTTATAGCAGCCGCTACATTTGGTAATATTTTCAACCGGTCAACTTTTTTAAAGGCGACGTCTTCTGTAATGACGCCGTCCCTGTCAAGAAAAAAGGCTCTCATTATTTTTAAAAAGCGTAGTTCGGCGCGTAATAAATTATTTGACTGCCAGAATTTTCAAACCTAAACGGAACATAAAGTAAATTTTTTAACGCTTCTTTTACCCTTCTCTGTAGCTCCGGCTTAACGAAGAATAGAATAAATCCTCCGCCGCCAGCGCCTAAAAGTTTTCCTCCCAAAGCGCCATTTTTTACGCCCGTCTCATAAATTTCATCAATATCCGAATTACTAACCTGAGAAGTCAAACTTCGTTTGATTTTCCAACTTTCATTCAATAATTTGCCAAAGTCATCAAGCGGATAATTTCCGCTTAAAATTTTAATTGCTTCATCTACCATTTGGAGCATAGTTTTTAATTCCTGTGTTTTCTGGTGAGTATTTTTTATCTGCTCAGCCGCCACATCCGAAGCGTTCCTCACTATACCCGTAAAAAAAAGCATTAAATGATCCTGAAAAGAATTAAATCTTTTTGAATTTAAAACTATTGGTTGAACAGCTATTTTGTCAGAGCCGCCAAACTCAATTTTATTAAAACCGCCGAAAGCCGCGGCCACATGATCCTGACAGCCAACATTTTCTTTCAATCTTTCCTGGTCTACATGAATAGCGTCTAACGCCAATTGTTTTTTATTTACCATCTTGCCGTTTAAAGCATGTAAGGCGTTTAATAAACCAACGGTAAAAGAAGAGTTGGTCCCCATGCCAGAACGAGCCGGCAAATCTCCGGCGTGATGAATTTCTAATCCTTTTTGGATATTTAAAAATTTTAAAGTTTCCCGCACTGAAGAGTGTTCAATTTCGTCGTGATTTTTTACGTTTTCTATTTTTGACCAAACAACTCGCGTTTTGAAATCAAAAAATGGCGGCAAATATCGGCAGGTAAGATAGCAGTGTTTATCAATCGCAGTGGAAAGCACCGCGCCTTTGCCGTAATTTTCAAACCAAGCCGGATAATCCGTGCCGCCGCCAAAAAATGAGATTCTAAAAGGGGTTCGAGTAATAACCATACCCAGTAGTAGATCCGCGATAGCAATTTGTCTAATTTAACTCATTGCTTTTTGGGATCACTAAATTATTGCTTTATAGACTATCTTTGCCCCAGCACTAAACCCGACAAATTGGGAATTGAATTTATCACGGGCTCACTACTGGGCATAATAGTATATTTACATAATCAACAATTGAATGTCAATAAAAAATAAAAAGGAGCGTATTTTGTTGACTACGCTCCTATATTACTCTTAATCCGAAAACTCTGCCTCTCAGTTTATTCTCCCAGTAATTTTCTCCGCAACTTAATAGAAAGCATTTGCTTAATATGTTCAACGGCTTTTTCGCCGAATTTCTTGTTAATCATATCAAGATAAACTGGGCTCGAAAAATAAGTATTAAAAGCGTTATCGCGGAAACGCAAAACTTCAGCCGCGGAAAGCGTCTCGGTGGGCAAGGGCAAAGTTTCATAAGCGTGTTGAGAATAACCAATCCAGCCCGGACCGCTAGGATCATCTGGTAAAGGCAAACCTTTTTCTTTAGCAATTTTATATAATGGTGAGCCAGGATAAGCCATAGCGCAATAAAAATTCGCCCACTCGGCATTAATCTCCTGCGCCATATCAAGAGTTTCCCGCATTGTTTCCAAAGTATCGTCGGGCAAGCCAAAAATATAATTGGCGCCGATATAGATGCCGGCTTTTTTAATTTTTTCAACCACATCAATAATGTCGGTATTGGCAAATCTTTTTTTAATGGTGCCGTCTCTCACATGCTTACTGCCTGATTCAATACCTAATGCCAGCCATTTAATTCCGGCTTTACGGAGTTTTTCTAAAAGTTTTTCATCAGTGGTATCAACTCTCGCATAAGCCCAAATATTCAAATCATAACCTCTATCAATAATCCTATTGCAAATTTCTACAACATGGTCCTCATTTAAAACAAATAATTCATCAATAAATTTAAGATTCTTTACTCCATATTTATTAACCAAAATATCAATTTCCTTAATCACATAATCAGGGCTAAACATCCGATAAGACGGCTTGCCAAACGGAGCGTTAATACAACAATAAATACAGCCAAAAGGACAGCCGAAAGATGTGTGAATAGCGGCGTAGGGACTTCTATGTTCAATGTCTCCAAAACAATGCCAATTATGCGCCCGATATTTATCCATTAGTAACAAATCCCAGCAAATGCCGGAAAATTCCTTATCCAAATCAGTAATTAACTTTGCCGGCGCGTTTGATTTTATAACACCTTTTTCTAAATACCATAAACCCGGTACCTTGCTCAAATCTCCGCCAGACTTTAAAACCCGAAGCAAAGAAATAAAAGTCATTGGCCCTTCGCCTTCGCAAACAAAATCAATTGCCTCTTCTCTAAGTGTTCTACTTGGAAGAGATGTCGGGTGAGTGCCGGTCATTATAATTTTAATATTTTTATTTCTGACCTTTATTTGTTTGCAGGTTTCTCCAGCTATCGGCATATTCTGAGTAGAAGCTGACGGCTGATGGCCATATACCACCATAATCACCAAACGCGGATTGATTTTAACTACCTCATCAGCAACTTCTTCCGGGCTTAATCCGCTGGCTGGAGCATCAATAATATTCACATTGAATCCCCTATTTCGTAAATGATTAACAAATAAACCAGCGTAAGCTGGTGGTTCAATTGCTGTTAAATCTGTCAATCCTTGGAATATTTTCTTATTACTGCCGCCCGGCACAACAAAAAGTGCGTCTAAATTTTCCATAAATTTTAAATATTGGCGAAATTATTTCTTTTGACAATCTGATAACCCTTTATTAATTCAGTGATTCCTTCTTGAAGTGAAACAGTTGGTTTAAATCCGGTTTTTTCAATTTTCTTATTAGAAACAATATAATCTCTTTTGTCTATATCTTCGCCGATTTTTGCTTCCACAAAATAAAAATTCGGCAGTTGTTTTTTTATTTCTTCGCATAATTCCCATTTAGATAAATTGGCGTCACTTAAACCAATGTTATACGCTTCATTTTTCATCTTTTCAAAATTATTCATAGCATAAATAAAAGCCCGGGCCACATCCCGAATATGAATATAATTTCTTTTAAAATGCGCTTCAAAAAGCACGATAAAGCGGTCATTAACTGCCCGATAAACAAAGTCGTTAACCAATAAATCCAAGCGCATCCGAGGGCTGATGCCAAACACCGTGGCTAGGCGGAAAACAATAGCGTTCCCCGATTCAAGAATTGCCTTTTCTGCTTCTACCTTTAGTTTGCCGTATAAAGAAATCGGATTAAGCGCAGTGTTCTCATCGCAATGAATATCTTTCTGACCTATACCATAACCGCTGTTTGTATTGGGAAAGATGATTTTCTGGTTGGGTTGGCGAAGCTCCAAAATTGTTTTAATCGCCCCAAAATTAGTACTTTGAGCCGCTTCTGGATCTCTATCGCAAGCCGGCGCTCCAACAATACAAGCCAAAGGAATAATAAAGTCAACGTCTTTGATGTATTGAGAAATTAAATTTTTATCTCTGCTATCGCCGCGCACCACCTTTAATGTTTTATAGTGACAACAATCTAAAAGAGAGGGCTGGCCATACATAAAATTATCAATAGCAATAACTTCGTGGCCTTGACGCAAAAGTTCTGGAGTTAAAATTGAGCCGATGTATCCGGCGGCGCCGGTAATTAATATTTTTGCCATACCCAGTGACATTACTTCGACTTAATAACTCAATAAATTGAGTTATTAGATAAAGTTTTGTTTAATAATTTTATTAATTTTACCCAGCTTACTCATTTACCTTGTTTTTCAGAAAAACAAGGTCATCGAAGTAATGTTACTGGGCATATTATTTTATACTATCTAACACCACTTTAGAAATAAATTCAATGTCTTCTGGTTTTAATGATGGATTATTGGGCAAGAAAAACCCAGACCAATGGATTCTGTCAGCCACAGGAAATGACTTTTTCCCATAACGGTTAATCCAAAATGGGTGAAGACCCAAATTGCCCGCGGAAAAAATTCTGGTTTCAATACTATTGTCTTCAAGCGCTTTAATAATCCTTCTGCGCTCCTCAATATCTTTAGCCAAGGCCCCAAAAGAAATACTGCAAATTATCGAATCCGGTTCAGTTTTTTGAATATAAAAAACTTCGCTAAGATTTTTTTTGTATATAGCGTGATTTTCGCTTCTTCTTTTAATCAACCACTCCATTTTATCAACTTGGCGAATACCCAAGAAAGCGTTTAGGTCGGTTGGGCGAAGATTAAATCCTGGCTCGTAAAAAACAAAAGGCGAATGAAAATCATCAATATTGTATTTTTTTATAAATTCTTCTTGAGTTTCTTTATCTAAATCCTTGCCCCAGCCATGGCTTCGAAGCATTAAAAGAATATTATTGAATAATTTATTATCTGTTGAAACTAACCCACCTTCAATCGTAGAAATCTGATGGCCAAAATACAGAGAAAAAGCGCTCATATCGCCGAAAGTGCCGACACGCCTGCCTTTATAACTTGAGCCCATGGCCGCGCAAGCGTCTTCCAATAAAATAAACCCGTATTTTTCTTTCAAAGCCATTAATTCATCCATTTTATGCGGCACGCCCAAAACCTGAACCATTATCACCGTTGAAGGATTATGTTTTTTTAAGAGTTCTTCTAAATAATTTAAATCAAGACCAAAAGTTTCTTTATCAGCTTCGCACATTATCGGCTCAAATCCGAATTGAATGGCTGGAGAAACTGTTGTTGTCCAACCCACAGACGGCACAATGATTTTTTTATTTTTCAAAATACCCGAAATCAAAAGCGTGTAATACATCAAAAGATCTGCCGATGAACCGGAATTACAAAATACCGAATATTTTCGCCCCAGCCAATCGCTCCATTTTTTTTCAAAAATCGGAGTTAAAGGACCCTTGGTTAAACGCGGATACGTCTTTAGCCACTCAATTAAGGCGTTAATGTCTTGTTTATCAATTGTATCTTCAGCCAAATAGTATTTTATCATAATATTAAATTACTCTTTTTATGAGAAAAAAGATTTTTAATAAAAATTTTTAAACTTACAAATAGAGGAGATATCAAAGCACGTATACCAAATCTTTTTATCGTGGGGTAAATCCTCCACGGAACTAAATAAATTTTAAGCAATCCAATTTTTTGAAGACGGATAAATTCTTCAGGAGTGATATTATTAACGGATAATACCGCAGATTCATACCTTTGATATTTTGAAAAGTCTTCGGTATGAAGTTTTAAGCCGTACTCTTGTCTTTTCGCCATCTCAAAAAACTCCGTTCCTGGATAAGGCATGGCAATGCCGTATGTGGCGTGCTGAATTTCTTTGCTTTTACGAAGGAAAGAAATAGTTCTTTTTATGGTTTCATAAGTTTCTCCTGGCAAACCCAACATTACCGAATTAATTGTCTCTATACCGTATTTATTTGTAAGTTTATTCGCTTCCACATAACTCTCCAAAGGAACTCCCTTTTTTATAATTCTGCGAATTTCCGGGTCAGCGGTCTCTAACCCAAAACTAATTCTTATAAGTCCACACTGAGCTAAACGTTTTATCAATTCATCATCAACTAAATTTGCCCGCGTGCTTCCTTCAAAAGTAATTTTTATTTTACGTTTATCAATTTCATCGCAAAAGTTTAAAATATAATTTCTATCAAGGGTTAAAACATCGTCTATAAAAAAGAAATGCCTGATATTAAAATCTTTGACAACGGACTCAATTTCGGCGACCAAATTATTGACTGTTCTCCTTCTTACTTTGTTGCCAAAAACCTTTATGCTGCAATAGATACAACTGAAAGGGCAACCGCGGGAAAACATAATCGAAGTATATACTTTTTCCCCTCTTAATGTGCCCACCTTATATTCTTCAACTTTTAACAAGCGCCTTACAGGAAAAGGAATTTTATCTAAATCCGTAATCGGCTCTGGATCTCCTGTAAATAAAATTTCGTTATTCTTCTTGATAAGCAGCCCGGGGACAGAAGAAAAATCTCCGCCTTTTTGAAATTTCTCCAAGAAAAGATGGAATGTTTTATCAGCTTCGCCAATAAATAAAAAATCAAAACAATCTTCAAACGCCTTTTCTTTGACTATGGTGGCATGCGGCCCGCCTACTATAATTGGTATATCAAAATTTTCTTTTATCTTATTGGCTGAATCAACTACTTTTGAAAACATAGGCGATGTGGCTGTAAAGCCTATAATATCAGGAGAAATATTCTTTACCCTTTCTAATATATGTTCATTTGACAAAGATTCCAGTTCCGCATCAATAATTTGAACAGCGTGACCGTCTTTTTCGGCGATGGCTGCCAGAAGCGAAAGATTCAGGGGCGGGAAAGATGAAGCCTTTTTTGCAATTCGCGAGAAGTTGCCGAAAACCGAAGTCCAATTTGGAAAAATAAATAAAATTTTCATAAATTCTTGAATTTAATAATTTCTTATATTTTTTTAGCAAACGCAACCATATTCCCACCCATAATTTTTATTTTTTTATGCTCAATGCTTAATTTAACCGCTGCATCTATCAGAAAATGTTTAACAAAATCAGGGAAGGGAAATAATTTCAAAATATGACCTATCGTATAACGGCTCGTTATATTTTTGACATAAACAACCTGAAAGCCGTGCTTGGCAAGCAATTTTCTTATGGTAATTTTGTCAAAAAGATAAATGTGTCCGATATCATACATCGGAGATTTTTCGCCTAATATTTTAGTTAGAAAAAATCTGACATTATGACTTATTATTAAAATATAACCATTTTCTTTTATTACTTTATAAATATTCCTTAAAATATCATTCGGATCTATAACGTGGTCAATTACCTGTATAACGCAAGCCAGGTCAAAAAAGTTGTCTTTATAAAGTCCACCCCTAAAAACATCGTTAATAATATTTCCTTTTATTTCTTCATCCGCTTGCTCAAATGCGTTTTTGCTTGGCTCTACGCCGTATACATTCTTAAACCCAAAATCTTTGGCTTTTTTTAAAAAACAGCCGTTGCCGCAACCTATTTCCAGTAAATTATTTTTTTGTTTAATAAATGAACTGGCTTTCTTTAACTGGCCTAAATAATCTTCAGCCATAAATTCCACCTGGATTTCATTTATAAAAGAGCTGTTATTATATAATTTTATAATGTAATCATCGCTGAATATCGGATTTGAATATATTAAACCGCACTTATTGCATTCTACTATTCTGTAATGACTTTTAGAAGGAATATGCCTTGGCGAAACATCGATTTTATTATAATCAATGGATTCTTCATATTTCATCTTATAATTTTCAACTTCGCAAATAGCGCAAGGAGTTTTTTTAAATGAAATTTTCATATTAAAAATTCCTTGAAAACGTTAAAAATCATCAGTAATCCGTTATACGCTTTTGCTATTGTGTTTGGGTGGGCTCGGCTGATTTTACTTCCACCTATTCTTTCCGGCTCATCGCCTGAAATTTCAGTAAATTTCAATTTATGTTTTGCGCAACGAATGGATAATAATATTTCGTACAATCCAACTTTATAATAATTAAACTCTTTTCCTGTATTTTGATGCAAATCAAGCTTCCCTAAAAGTTCTTTTTTAAAAGCCCGATACATAACCAATGTATCCGTATAATCGGCTCTAAATAAAATATTAATTAATTTGGTAATTAAATGATTTGCTAAACTACTTAGAAAATCGTCGTCATCGCTTTTGGCTTTATCTTTATACCGCGAAACAATCACCATATCATATCCTTGTTTCATTTTTTCAACCAGTTCAGGAATTTTTTCAGGAATTGAATTGCCATCGGGGCTGAAAGGAATAATGACGTCGCCCTTGGCTGCTTGAAATCCTTCCCACCAAGCGCCCATAGTTCTTGGCAGTGTCTGGGTAATTACCTTATACCCATGACTTTCTAAATATTCTTTTGTGCCGTCAGTAGAATGGCCGTCAACAATTATAATTTCATCAACCCATTCTTTTTTAATTTTGGGCATTATCGCTTTAACGCCCTCAACCTCGTTTAACGTAGGAATAAAGAGAGTGAATTTCATTTTATTGGTCCTGGGTACATTGGATTTTCCCAGCCCCTCCACGGCTCAATTAGCATATTCTTTCTAAATTCATCTCTTGGCAAAAACGGATATTGGTCTTCTATGGGTGTGCCCCAGCCGAGTTTTGGCTGATAATCATAAAAACCGATCATATTAATATCGCAAATAACTGGTTCGTTTAAACCGAGCACATACTTTAATTTTTTCTTTAATTCTTTATGATTTTTAATTTTAATCGCTTTAAGTTTATACGCCTTAGCCACTTTAATAAAGTCAGGAAAAGACAAGCCGTGTTTTGCATCAACTCCGGCGTATTCTGATTTAAAATGCGTGTCTCGGTATGCTTTGGTGATACCAAAGACGCGATTATTAAAAATAAACACTTTTACGGGAAATTGATAATGTTTGAGAGTTTGAAATTCCTGAATGTTAAAATTTATTCCTCCGTCGCCAACTATGCAGTTAACTTTATGATTACTTGCAACCGCGGCTCCGATTGCCGCAGGCAAGGCATAACCCAAAGAAGAATTACCGTTATTGCTGAAAACTCTTTGATTTGGTTTTGGCTCAAAGGCCTGGGAAGTCACCACACAATTACCTCCTGCCTCATGCACTAAAATATCTCCCTGTTTCATCATATCTGAAAGAACTTTTACGAAAACATAAGGGTTGACGCTGTTTTTTTGTTTGAAGTATTCGTTTCTTACCACCCGATATTTAAGCCGCCAATCTATTACTCTTTTAAGCCAAGACGGGTCAATTTTATTTTGTTTTTTAAAATCAGAACGCTTCAAACGGCCTATTAATTCCTTAATAAAAATTTTTGCGTCGCAAGAAATATTAATATCACCCCTACTTCTTTTAAACGGGCTGTATTTAAGTTCGTATTTATCTATGTCAACAATTATTTTTCTTGCACCTCTAGCAAATGATTCTACCACTCCGCCGGTAATTCTTCCCGGAATACGTGACCCGATGCCTAAAAGAAGGTCGCAATTTTGGATTCCGAAATTTCTTCCATCGCCGCCGAAAGTCCCGACTTTTCCGCCGAAAAATTTCGGGTCGTAATAATCAATCATATTCCAAGTCACAAAAAACGGCACTCTTTTTAATACTCTGGCTAATTCTTTGGCTTCTTTAACAGCGTCAGCTAACCAGACACCGCCACCCAAAAGAATTGCCGGTCGCTTGGATTTTTTAAGTAAAGAAATTAATGATGAGATTTTATTAATTTCACATTTTAACGGCTCAGCAACATAGTGCTTCATTTTTTGCGGAACTTTCATTCTTTGAACATCCATTGGAATATCCAAAAGCACCGGACCGGGCCGGCCTGACGTGGCTAGGGAATATGCCTTTTCCAATTCAAAACAAATATCTTCGGCCCTATCAATCAGTTTAGCGTATTTGGTAATCGGCTTAGCCATTGAAACAATATCATTTTCCTGAAAACCCCATTGCCTCACTAAATTATTGGGCTTCATAAAGCGGGAATTAATTTGACCGGTAAAATAAAAAGCTGGACAAGAATCATAATAACTGGCCGCTATGCCATTTAAAAGATTTTCGCCGCCGGGACCGGAAGTCGCCATCATCGACGCTAATTTCCGAGAGACCTTAAAATATCCGTCAACCATAAAAGCGCCGGCTTGTTCATGAAGGGGACAATAATATTTGAGTTTTTTATTTTCAGCCACCATTGCCACCAAACTAGCAGCTGCTGAGCCCTCAACAAAAAATACGTCTTTAATTCCTTTTTTGGCTAAAAAATCGGCTATGTATTCGGAAACAATCATGATTTCTATTTCTAACGTTTATCATAGCAGAAAATTATCACCTGGTCAAATAAGTTGTTTTTAGCCCCTGTTCCAGTTCAATTTTATGCTTCCAACCAAGCGAATGAAGACGGCTAACATCTAATAATTTTTGTTTCGCGCCGTCTGGTTTTGAATTATCCCATTTGATTTCTCCGCCAAAACCAATAATAGTTTTAACTTTTTCTGCTAATTCTTTAATCGTAATATCTATCCCGCTGCCGACATTAATTAAATCAAAGCTAATATTATTATTTACAATAAAAAAGCAGGCATTAGCCAAATCATCAACATATAAAAATTCACGCCGTGGGGTACCAGTCCCCCACAATACCACTTCCTTTTGATTATTAATTTTAGCCTCGTGAAATTTCCGAATCATTGCCGAAAGAACGTGTGATTTATCCGGACTGAACTCATCATCTAGCCCATAGATGGTGGCAGGCACAATTGAAATAAATTTCGTAGCATGTTGCTTATTGTAAGCCTGACACGTCTTGATGCCAGCGATTTTCGCTATCGCGTAAGGTTCACTAGTCGGCTCTAATTCGCCTTTTAGTAAATATTCTTCTTTTATCGGCTGAACTGAATTTTTAGGGTAAACGCAAGAAGCACCAATAAATAAAAGCTTTTTGACCCTACTTAGATAAGCGTTATGAATGATATTATTTTGAACAACCAAATTTTCGTAAATAAATTCAGCCGGATGATTAATATTTTCCTGGATACTGCCACTTTTATAACTTGACAAAAATACATAATCCGGCTTTTCGGAATTAAAAAAATCAGCCACCGCTTTATTGTCCAATAAATTAAGCTGCTTCTCGTTTCTAAGGATGATATTTATATAACCCTGAATTTTTAAAACCCTTTCTATGGCTGAACCTATCATTCCTTTTGGTCCAGCAACATAAATTTTTTCAGATTTTTCCATATCCTATAAAATTATCTGTTTAAATATTATATTATGCATAGTATAATTATTCAAATGAAGCAGTATTTACGGCAAAATTATTTAATTATATTTTTTGGGTTTTTTGTTATGGGTTATGCCCTTATTTTATTAATCGGTCCCGCCTTAGGCCCAACCGATGATTTTATATTTTTAAAAACCCTTCAGGTCGGCAAACCAATTTTGTATTACAGCGCGAATTTTCCTTATTATTATTATAATGCTATTTTAGGCGGCCGTTTTGTTCCGCTCGCGGCGATGGAATACAATCTAGTGGGCCTTTTATCAAAATCGCCGTCAGCAATCTTATATTATCTTATTCACGCAATTCAATTTGTTGTGCTGATGATTTTACTTATAAAAATATTAAAACAATTCACTTCTAATAAATTTCTCATATATCTTACTCCAATTCTGATATCTTTAACTCCGGGATTTACTATGTCGTGGTTCCGATTACAGTTAAACGAAAGGGATGTAATATTTTTCTTGGCAATTTTTATTTTGTGTTATTTAACATATCTAAAAAACCAAAAAATAGTTTATCTCATTGGAGGATTAATTGCGGCTAATATTGCTTCATATTACAGAGAAACCGTATTTATCGCTATTGGCGCTTTCGCTTTTATTCATTTTCTTATTTCTTGGAGAACAACGGGCAAAAAAATAAACCCCCACACCATAACGAACACTAATGCCCCTGACGCTAAACGAAATATGGATTCGTTTGGTGTGGGGATGAAAATTTTTGATGCTCTATTATTTTTAAGCTCTCTCATTTATATTCTTATCTATTATTTCGTTGTCTATCTGCACAAAAATCCGAATATTGTCGGCTTCACTCCATATAGTTCTATAATTGTATTTATAAAGAATTTTATCAGTTGTGCTTTTTTCGGCGACCCGGTTCTTATTTTAATTCTTATACCCTTTGTCATCTGGCGATTATTTAAAGCGCTATTTAAGCATGAAAAATTGCACCCCTTATACGACTCAATGCTTATAACCGCTTCCATATACATAATAGGGCTTTTTGTACTGAATATCCCTCTACCTCGCTATTTATTGCCGGCTTATATCTTTGCTCTGCCGCCTTTATTTGTTTTATTTTTCGGTGCCAACGAACAAAAAAAGTTAATATGGAAAATTGCTCTGGCTGTAACCGCAGCAATGCTAATTTTAAATGTTTTACCTTCCGGAATTCACTACCTCACCTTTAATAAATATCTGCCGATTAATTTTGATAAAACGTTGAATTTTTTGATTCAAGACATAAAAGCTAATCATCCTTATGGGAAGGCTAATATTTTTATTGATAATTCCGGCAGAAACGGCGATAAAGAAATTTATTTTATTTTAGGAGAGTTCCTCCAATTTAAAGGACTTTCAAGCCAACAATTTGACCTTAAATCAGATCTATTAACCGTAAATCCTTCTCCCCTTTTATCGTCAAAATCTCCTGAAACATCTTTGCCTTTTAGTATTTTTAAAACGGATAAACCGGATAAAATATCGTCCGGCGACTATTTAATCATTGAGGCCTTAAGCGAAAAAAATAATGTTGATAACGAATATCTTCAATCTTTAAATAAAGATTACAAATTGATTTTCCAAACAACCAGCCCCCTCTTTTTTCCTGACCTAAATTCAAAAACAATCCTAAAAATATTTTTCTCCCAGAGACTATCTTACGAACAGAAAGCAAAATCTACTCTATTTAGGGGTCTTACAATAAATGAGAATTTAACACATTCGCCTGATTATTATGTATTTGTTCGCCGGTAAAACACTTTATACTTTTTTGCGATGAATTGTAAAATAACTAAAGAAGTTGCGATAAAAGAAATTATAAAAATATTTCTGACAAGATTATATGAACCACCTTTTAAAACAAAACCGCCGATAGAATCTCCGATAAAAGAAAATAAAAATACCGGCGGCAACACAAAAAGTATGGTTGCCCAGAAATAATTATTAAAGGGGATAGTTGTCAAACCGAAAATATAATTAAGCAAGCCGGAAGGAAAAATCGGGTTAATTCTGGTAAAAGCCACTACTTTCCAATTCTTTTTCTGAATTTCTTCCTGCAATGAAAGGAAAAATTTTCCTTTAAATTTTTTATTTAAATAATCTGACGCCAAATACCTTGCAATAATAAAAGAGGCTGAAGCACCCAAAGAAGCTCCCAAAATTGTAATGATTCCGCCCCAAAACCATCCGAAAAGAAAACCAGCGGCGAGATTCATCGGCAGCGTTGGAAAAAGAAAAATTATCATTAAAGCGTAAAATAGTATAAATAAAAAAGGAGACAGAAACGGATGCAATTTAAGAAGGGTGGTGATGTTTTCGGGGGTCAAATAATTTATTTTTCTTAAATAAAAAACAATAGTTAATCCAATTATTAAAAATATAAACACAATAAGTTTTTTGTGGCGACTAATACCGAAAATAAAAGATATAAAAGAAGAAATTTTAGCCATAAAATTTTATGAATTTGTTGACATTACTTGCCAGCCGTCTCATGAATCTGAAATTGTATTCAGTATTAATGAAACAATCATGATGGCAAAAGCATTTTTTAATATAACTCCTTTGTTTTTCGGCCTCTTTATTGTGCCAAAGAGTCGATAGGTCAAAGTCAACATTTTTCAGATTCCCAATGGGCTTATAAAATTCACAAAGCGCCACATCGCCGTTTTGATAAATTACTCCGATTGACTTACCAGCCACACATTTAAATAATCTTTTTCCTTTTTCTAAAATATCCAAATGGCATTCAAGATAAGTAAATTTTCTCGCCAACTCAACTGTCTTAAGGGGATTTTCAATTGCTTTTGCTAAATAGGTTTTAAATAAGATATCTCTTAATTCCGGAATAATATCTTTTGTAATCAAGATATTTTTCTCCAAGGGGTCGGCTATATTCATAAATTCCATCGGAGCATCTGACTGGCTAACGCCTCTAATTAGATGCAAGCCTGGTTCAATATTGAAATTACCATTAAGAAATCTTACCACATCCGGTATTTCTTTATAATTCAATTTATTAATAGTCATTATCGTACCCGCTTCTATTCCAATACTTTTCAATTTTTTGATCGTATTAATCGCGTTTTGAAAAGCGCCCGGCGTGTTTCTGATTTTGTCGTGGGTTTTTTCTAGGCCATCAATACTAATAATAATTTTAAAAGGGGTATTTTGTTTTAACATTTCCCGACTGAAACTCAAAATTTTCTCAGTTAACATACCGTTTGTATTTATCTGAAAATTTTCAACTCCCGAGTCTTTAAAAAGCGAAACTATTTTTAACAAATCATTTCTTAAAAAGGGTTCTCCGCCGGTAAATCCCTGCCAAATGCTTTTGGCTAAAAACTTTTTTGTATTGGTATAGTGAAAATAATTTTCGGCAATTTTCTTCAAATCCGCCAAAGAAAGTTCTTGAATGTTTTTATTGATGCTTTCAGAAAAAAAGCAATGTTGGCAACGATGATTACACTTATTAGTCAAATAAAGAATAAAAGTTCTTCTAATCGGCAGAAACGTCGTCTTGATAAAATATTTTATCAATTCCAAAAAATAATGGCCTAAGCCTTTTACCATCTTTAATTTTATTTTTACCCCGTTAGAAATAATGGCCCACGGCTCGGCTGCGACTGTGTTATTTTCTTGAATAATCCCAGCGGGGCTTAATATTCTGCTACAATTTCTAACGGGGTTTATTGAAACAAAAATTCTTTTAATTAAATAATCAACTTCGCCAAAAGACGTGGCGCAATAATTAGCGCTAATCCAAAAAAACATTAAGCTGATTTCCTTTATGGCTGCCTGACTAAATAATTTTTTAGCAAAACATATTTTTATTTTCTTAATAAACTTTCGTCCGGCTAATATTGGAAATATGATAATTTTAAATAAAGAAATTCTTGGACTTTTATTGGGATGGAAAAAATGAAATACTCCGTGAGAAAAACCGATTGAATATGATTTTTTAATATAGCTTATGAAATCGGCGGTCGGGTAATGGTAAACCAAAGCCTTTTCGTTAAACACTAATTTATAACCCGAATTTATGATTCTGATGCATAAATCGGTATCTTCGCTTAAAAAGTTGAAAGATGGATTAAATCCTCCGACAGTAGCAACTGCTTCTCTTAAAAAAGCCGCATTTTTAGTGGGTACTCCCTCTGCTTCTTTAAGTTTTGAGGGATTATTAAAATCAAGTTCCGGCGGATCGCCGGCTCTGATTAATTTTAAAATCCCCGAATAAAAATCTAATGTTTTTCCAGCAACGATTCCCGTATCTTTTTCTTTAAAACTTTCAACCATTTTTTGAACATAGTCGCTATTTTGAACCACACTATCGTCGTCTAAAAATATCAAAATCTCGCCTTTTGAATAGCTGATACCCAAATTGCGAGCCCTGGCTGGACCTAAGTGCGGCGATTCGAAATACTTAAAAATAAATTTGTTTTTGGCCGCCGCCTTTTGTTTTAACATTTCAATTGTGCCATCCGAAGAATTATCATCTATTACGATAACTTCTAAAAAACCGTTAAATTTCTGTTTTTTAATTGCTTCCAAACTTTCCTGCAGCAAATTTTTTCTGTTGTAAGAAGGTATAATTATCGAAACACTTTTTTTAGTATTAATCATTTTTAATATTTTTATAAATTTCAATAACTTCTTTAGCTCTATCCGTATAACTATAATTAGAATTTAATAATCTTTTATAACCAGCGGCGGCAATTTTCTGTCTTAATTCATTGTTTTTAAGATAAAAATCTATTTTCTCCTTTAATTCTTCTGGGTTAGAAAAATAATCAGCTTCTTCGGCTTCTTTAAAAAATCCTTTTTGTTCTTCGGTTCTCGTAGATAACATAAATCCTTTGCAAGCCGGCACTTCAAACGTCCTCATATTGTGAGCAGGCATATTTTGTTTTCTCAAAACGTTTATAACAATTTTCGAAGCGCTGCAAACTTTAGAAAATTCTTCACTGGAAACCGCTCTTCTTTGCCAATTTTTTTTTAATTTTGGAGCTTTTTGCCATGCGTTTCCCCAAATTTTTAAATCATAATCTTTAAGATATTCAAGCCACACCTCGCGTTCCTCATCCCAGCTTCCGATAAAAGCAATATCAGAGCCGTAAAATTCTTTTTCTTTTTCGTTAATACTTACCGGATGATGAAGATAAGAGTCGTATCCGCAAGCCAGATACCCCGCTCTCTTGGCGCCTGCTTTTAAGATTGGCTCAACTAGAAATTTGCCCCAGGTAAAATAAGCGTCGTATAAAGGAATTGATTTTATTATCCAAGAGTTAGAATTGCTGTGATGCCAAGTATTAAACGGATTGTCGGTGTTAAGATTGAAAAGCTTAACGCTGGGCAACTCTTTTTTTATTTCTAGCATGGTTTTTGGTTTTACCAGCCAGCCCTTGAAAATAAAAATTAAATCCGGCTTTTCGCTGACAATACGCTCAATTAATCTTTTCTGGAAAAAAGAGGCTAAAAAACGCCAAAATAAATGATGAAGATATTTATTTCTCGCTAAAAAAACGCTTTCTTTATAAAGTTTGTCGTCATCAATAATTTCCGCCTTCTCGTTCAACTCTAAAAAACCCCTTGAATAGCTTCCCGCCATTCCTTCTTTTACTGAATTAGAAATTAATACAATTTTCATTATTTATTTAATTTATTTTTAAAATATGCGAGGGTAAGCCCATACCCATAGAATGCTCATAGCGTTTTGCTAAGACCGAAGGATAAAAAGGAATGTTAAGTTTTTCTCTGACATCCCTTTCAACAAAATCTCGCCATTTAACAATTTCTTCGGCAGTCAGATAATCCGTAAAAACATAAGATTTATAACCTCCATCCGGATTGCCTTTATAATAGTCAGCAACTATTTGATAATCAATCTCTTCGCTATGCAAATTCTCATTTTCATAAGTGTAAGTCCAGATCCCCTTTTTTGTCTGATGAGGAACCGCTTCATCATAATAAGGAGTTCCTGGGTAAACCGTAATAATAGTGGCATCAAAATCGTCAGGCTTTACCTCCAAAAGCCATTGATGGGTTTCCCTTAGCGTCTTTTCCGATTCGCCAGGATGGCCGACTGACATCAAAGCCTTTACTTTAAGGCCATTGCGTCTTGCAATTTCAAGACAGCGGGTATTTTGTTCTCTGGTTGATCGCTTATTCATTGTTTTTAAAATTTTTGGCGAACCAGATTCCAAGCCAACCAACAGCCATCTGAATCCGGCTTGGTACATTAATTTCGCCTGCTCTTTGTCAAATAAATTTGCCCTGATAAATCCTCTTAATTTAAACTGCACTCCTAATTTTTCCTGAAGATTAATAATCGCCACCATTAATTCAGCCAGAACAGCCGGATTAATATTAAGCTCATCATCGTAAAACATATAGCCTTTTACGCCATAGGTTTTATAAAGTAATTCAATTTCTTCAATTATTCTGTTGACTGACTTGACGCGAATTTTCCGAAAAGAAGGCGAATTCCTGCCTCCGCAAAAACCGCAACCATAAGGACAGCCCAACTGAGCAATTAAACTTAAAGCTTTTTCTCCGTCAATCGCATAATGATAGCTGTTTACGTCAATTAAATGCCGCGCCGGAAAAGGACTGGCATCAAGCTTTGAATTATTTAAAAAAAATCTTGATTTGATATGGTCGGCGTCAATTAGTTTTGGCGCGTCTATTTTAAGAGCTTCAAAAACCGCTTCTTCTCCATCTCCGCTGACAACAACGTCAAACATCTTCTTTAAATCTTCAAATGACTTAGTTGCTCGGCCAACAATACCTTTAGATTCTTCGTTTCTTCTTGCGGCGTTTATTAGAGTAGCATGAGGACCGCCTAAAATAATCTTGATAGCTGGTTTTGTTTTCTTGATAACATCAACGATTTTTGTAACAGCCGGCATTTGCGGAGTCGTTGCCGTAATTCCAAAAATTGTGGTTTCAGACGAATTAAGATAATGATGAATAACGTCAGTGAAATTTTCCACTCCGGCTAAATCCAAAAAATGAATATGATAATTATATAATTCTAAAACTGCGGCGATTTTTAAAATCCCTAAACTCATAAAAACTCTCTCGTTTAATAGAAAAACGGAGGGCGGACTAATAAGACAAATTGTTTTTTGTTTTTCCATATATTTATTTTATCCTCTTGCCTCCCCAACGGTCTGATGGCTTTTTGGATTGGATTGAATCGTTTGCTGGGATTCAGTAACTTTATTTTTCCTATCTTTCATCGCGTTATAATAGCTATTTAACACGCGGCGAACAGATTTATCCTTTGAGTGATTTGAAAAATAACGGCAGATGTTGTTTGACGTAAAACCGATTACATAAGCGAGCTGAAAATAAAAATCTTTTTCGTCGTAATCAGAATAACTTTTTTTACTGTAAGGATTTATTCTCGGCTTTATTCCCCTTTTTTTATAAATCTGTTCAAGCTGAGTTTTGGGAAACGCCGTTAAAGCGAAAAAATTAAAAGCGAACGGCTTTTCCAGCTCAAGCAAAAGTTCAATTGTCTTTTTTCTGTCAGAGTCATTCTCTAAATCATTACGAATAATAACATCATAAAATGGATGGATGCCGTTTCTACTGAAAATGTGAGACGCTTCTATAATCGCGTTCCTATCAAATCTCCGTTTAAAAATATCCCTGTTCGTCCTTTCGCTGCCTGACTGAATACCAACCGTTGCAAACATCATCCCAGCTTTCTTCAGTTTCTTTACGTCATTTTCATCAAAAGTGCCCGGGCAAAGCCGGACAATAAAGGGGAGATTAATTTCCTTTTTATATTTTCTGCAAAATTCATCTTTCCATTTTTTATCGGTCAAAAATTGGTCGTCGTTAAAATTAATAAACTGGATATTATTCATAGTCTGCCTGGCGAGTTTAATTTCTTTAATAACATGATTAACGCTCTGGCGTCTGATGCGGCCCCTCATATGATAAAGTTCGTTTATAAATGAATTACAGCAATAAGCGCAACTGAAAGGACAGCCTCTTGAGGTCATTATTGTGTAATCCTCGCCGTTATAATTTGAATACTTATCATATTCTTTTGCGTCAAAATGGCGAAGTCCTTTGGCATCAGCAATATAAAAACGGCTCCAATCATATTTAATATATGGCAAGGAGTCGAGGTTGTTAATTAGGGGCGGAGGAGGATTTACTATAAAACAACCATTAGAACTTTTCGTCCCAATTCCAGGCAAAGAAGAATAATCTTCATTTTTAAAAACTTTTTTGATTAAAGACAAAAAACTAATTTCTCCTTCGCCTACGCAAACGCTGTTTGCAAAGGCGAGGCATTCTTTTGCTTCGAGTGTCGGGTGAATGCCGCCCCAAATAATATGAGCGCGGGGCAGGAATTTTTTAATGTTTTTGCTCAGCCTGCCGGCAAGATAAAAGTTGTCAGTCATCACCGAAATGCCGACGACGGAAAAATTTTTTGATTTAAGAAAACGGCCTACGATTTTTTCCTGATATTCTTTTTCTTTGGGCAAAAAAAGCAAATTCACGTCAAAATTTTTTGAGCGCAAAAACGAAAATAAAGCCAGACAGCTCAAATTACGATGGCTGTTTTTTAAAATTGAAATAAGAAGAATTTTTTTCATTTTTTGGGGTGCCTGCTTTTTAGAATATAAAAGCCGTTGCCTCTGGGCCAAACAGAGGTCCAATTGTGCTTGCAAAACCTGAAATTAAAACTCACTTTTTCAACGGAAAAATTATTTTTTTTAAAAAAGCTTTTCCACCACTTATCCGTTCTGGCCGTCACATGAGTGATTTCTTTATTATAATCAGGGACGACAAAGTTGCCGCTAATATCATCAATCCCCAAAGGAACCACAACAAACATTTTTTTAGTAATTGACGCGAGCTCTTTTAGGTTTTCCGACAGTTGCTTTTCCGGCATGTGTTCAAAAACGTCTTTGGCAATAACCCAGTCGAATTTGACATTAAATATTTTTTTGAGGTCTGAAATATGTTTAATCAACTTGCAGTGCTTAATCACATCCTTTTCAGCTTTAGAGATGGCGTAATCGGAAATATCAACTCCATAAGCCTCAAAATTTAGGAAACGCAAAGCTCTGACAAAATATCCTTTGGCGCAACCGAAATCTAAAATCTTCGCTCCTTCTTCAATGGGCAAATCTTTGGCCATAAAATAGGCGCTCCTAATGGTTAATTCCGGCATCCAGCGATAATTTGAATATAATGATTTACCGCTCAAAAGTCCTCTTTCATAATATTCTTCATCATAATCATTATCAGCGCTGGTTATTAAATATTTGTTTTTTAAATTTTTCTTTTCTTGATACATGTAATAAGACAACAAAAATTGCTCAATTAAATGGGCGTGCGCCACCGCAAGGACTCTTTTAAATGCAAACCAATTCCGGCTTTTTATTAGTTCTTTTAATGTTTTAAAATAAACGCGGAAAGCAAAAAATGGCGCGGTAATGAGCGGATACTTATTTCTCAAAAGAATTTTTTTAGGCAATTTATTTTCGCCATTCAATGAATAAATTTTAACTGGATTGGCATATCTTAAAGCCGCATCCACCTTGGCAAACGGCTTTAATTTTTTTAGAAGCATTTCTTTAAAACCAAAATTAGCATGTAAAGGCGTGTGCTCTAAGTAGCCGTCTAAAAGTAGACCCTCTCCTGAAACTTCCACTGCCCGATGCGGAATGCCGATGCTTAAGCTATGGTTTCTGTTAAATAAAAGAATTTTTGTCGGATGCTTGGCTTGCTCAACCATGTGTTCCCGCCAATTAGCTTTAAAATGAGTATAAGGTTCTTTTTCTAAATCAAGTCGCAAAATATGCTCTATTAAATCTGGCGATAAATATTCGTCGGCATCCAAACGCAATATCCAATCGTGATGCGCCATATACAGAGCGTCAACTAAGTGCGGCTCAGGACAATAATATTTTTTCCTTTCAAAAACTTTTTCTGTAAATTCAGAAGCGATTTTTAATGATTTATCAGCGCATTTTCCGTCGTGAATCACAATTATTTCTGAGCTTATAGGTTTTATACTCTCTAAACATCTTCTGACTATATGCTCTTCATTATTTACTACTAAAATTGTCGTGATTGGCTTCATACAAAATTTTTGTGCAAATTATTAATTTTTCTACCTTCAGAATTTTTGAAATAATTTTCGTATTTCTGCGTGTTGCAATTTACTAAATGCTCAATTATTTTATTATTTCTGACAAAAACACACCCCTTGCAATCAATCCCTGGCTTAAATCTTTGTTTAATTTTTTTGTCCAAATACTCGCCTATTTTTTCCGGGCTACAGACCGCGTATTTATCCAAAAATTTTTTAACCGAGGAATTCAAAACTATGGAATCGCAGGGGAAAACCGTGCCGGGCTTATTATTCCAAGGATTTTTTTCTTCCGATAGGTATGGCCTGAAATACGACTGGTAACAGAGTTTAAAATCAGGTGTCTGGTGAATTTTTAACTGGTGAAAAATTCTTTTGTCTTTGAAAGACGCAATCAGTCTATCCAGTCCTATATGCTGGTAATTGAATTTATCGCCCTTAATCAGACAATTCGGAAGCAAACGCAAATACTGGGCATTAAATTTATCCATCAGCTTAATAATTTTGGCGAGAACTTCCTTATAATCAATTTTTTTATCGCCGTAATTATGCTCCAACGTGTAAATATGGCTAAAGCCAATGGTTGTTTTAGTATTGATAAATTCCTTGGGAATATTTATTTTTTTCTCCCAGCCGTCAAATAAGTTTACAGAAACTCTTAGCCATTTAAATTTGGTTCTGTTTTTAGGAGCGATTCTCGTTAGCGCAGTGCCATTAGTAATTAAAGCTAACTCCAAGCCAGCTTTATCGTGAATAAATTCAATTAGTTCGTTAATTTGAGGATAAAGAGTTGGTTCGCCGCCGCCGGTTAAAATCACGGCTTTAAGGCCATATTTTTTAAGAGTATTAACGTATTTTTTAATTACACTTAATTTAATTCTATTGCCAAAGCTGTTACGATAAGCCACAGAACAATAAGGGCATCTTAAATTACATGTTCCTTCTGGACTGATGTGGGTAGAAATAATTGTCTTGCCAGTCTTATTTCTAAAAGCATCCAGAGAATTTTTATGATAAACAAATTTGTCGCCGGTTGAAGTGAAAAGATATTCTGATTGGCTTTTATCTTCAAAGTTTATAGCTTTATTTTTTACTTTGTTGATTTTTCCTTTTTCCACTACCATCAAAGCCGAACTGATATTATCGTCTTTGAGGCAGGTTTTAATTATTTTTTGCCCGATATTTTTATCAATTCTTTTAGTTGTGGCGTTGCCGTTTTTATCAATAAAAGTGTAATAAAAAAAATTACTCACCGCGCCAGTGCCTTTAACGGTTCTTGTAATAAAAACCTTACCCTTGGATAACTCCAGTTTATAAATTGAGTATTTTGTTTCGTATTTTTGAGAAATAGCCATCAGAAAATCATAATAAACCAGTCAGCTAAAAAAATCAAGATTTATGGAAAAATTCAATTACAGGAAGTCGGATGTCCCAAATATTAACGCAATATCAGGACATCCGACTTCCCAAATATTGAAAGTTTTTAGTTTTTAAAAAACGCTAATTCTGATTTGACATTTTAATTAAGTATGCTATAATAGAAGTAGAAACTTGTAAAAAATCAAATCGAATAAGAGAGGAGGATACGGGAATGAAGACAGGAATCTTTGTTTGCGGAAGAGACATAAATTTGCCCCTTCCAGAGTGGGAAAGATTGATGTGGGGTGAGCCGCCGAATAAGATGGGCAGCTTACCGATGGCGGTGAAAATAACTTCAGATGAAGAACTTATCAAGCCCGATACTGTTTCATTACTCGTGCTGGGAAATGGCTGTATTCCTGGTAAGAATAATCCTGATGAAATCGGCTTTACAAAAAGATATTTTTTCAAACACGCTCAGCGATTAATGGAATTTGAAGAATTACGGAACAGGAAACACGGACGGCCTGGTCGTACACAATACGATTGTACTATCTTCTACGGAGAGAATGATGTCGCCGAGGTCGGTCGTATCGTTAACAACACGGCCGAGGAAATTGTAGAAGCAACCCGCCTTTTTTCTGAAGCGGGTATAACCAGAATTTTTATGGTTTCCTGCGGCAGCCAAATCGCGCGAGCGATGATGGCGCAAATTGCCGCAAAAGAGCATGGAGAAATCTCGGCCGGTCAGCAGTGGTTTTTCGTCGCTGATGACATGTTTTATAGCGACACCACAGCGACTGATGTGGTAGTCATTGAGCCGCCCCATCGGACCGACGATCCAATGTTTCGCACACCGCTCAAGACGCACGAAGTGATGAAACGGTTCTTCCAAATTCCCTGGGACAAACGTGTCAAATTACTCAAGCAATTTGACACTACTCTCAAAGCACTAGAAAATGAGGGCAAAAATGAGGAGAAGGATGAGCCACTCTGGGTAAGAGGACTAATAGGAATCCTAGGCAAAGACGATCTCGGCTGCGGATGAGACATTGTCCACCGCTGAAACGATACCTCCCAACCCCCAACCAGCCAGCAATTGCTTTACGCGAGTTGCTGGCTAATTTTTTTTATCAATATAATATAACGACATCGTAAGTCGTTAGATTTATTCTAAACTCATATCTTGAATATTTTCTAATTCTATTTCTCTAAGCCATTGCTTTATAGAATTTTTATATCCTTTTGGCCCGCCGAAAAATTCCATTAAAAAATTCCTTTGGGTAACCGACGGAAAATTATTATTGCCGAGGTAATCCAAATGACTTGACCAACGATAATTATCTAAAAATTTTAACGCCGCCCTATAATTCTTTAATTCGCGCTTGCGCCAACCTGAAAATTTAAAATCCAACGGATTAAAATGAATATAATAAGGCAAGTGGATAAAATGGGACTCATCTTTAACTATTACCGATTTATAGCGCCCCTCAAATAAAGTGCCTTTTCGCTGATATTTCGAGTTAAAATATTTTGCATATCCTATATTAATCTTTTTCATAAATTGGGTGATACCATTATCGATTCTGGGGCTCAATAATAAATGATAATGATTATTCATCAAACAAAACGCATGAATGGTAACCAAAAACTTTCTCGGCTTCCTCTCTTTCGTAATATAACGACTTGCGATGTCGTTAGATTTAATTTTATGGAAAAAATAAAAATATTATCCGCACTTTCTTGATCGTTAAATTCAAACAAATCATGCACAAACCTAAAATAATCCTGTTCGTCAATAAAAATATCTCGCTTATCCACTCCCCTGCTTAATGTATGAACTAAATCCATATAATCTCAGTCTAAATCAATAATAACGACATCGCAAGTCGTTATTTATTAAAAAATCCGCTGGATAGTTTACCGGCTTTAAAAAGCGCTTGCCTGCCTTCACGAACTAATGCCTCAACTTGCTCCGGCTTAAAATCAGGAGTTTTAATATAAAATTTTTCTTTGAAAATTTTTGTTTCGGCGTAATCGTAATCGCTTGTTAAATATCCGTTTTTAACGCAGGTTTCATACATTTCCGAGCCCGGAAACGGTTGAAGCAGATACAGCCGCGTCATATCCAATTTGCTATTTAACGCGTAATCAATAGTTGCTTTCATATCGCTTAGCGTCTCGCCCGGGAAGCCGATAATGAAATATCCGCCGGTTTTAATACCGATTGCCCTCGCGATATCAATTACTTCATCAACTTTTTTTAAATCTAATCTTTTTTTAATGATATTCGTCAAAGTATTTTGGCTACCTGATTCAACTCCTAAATACATAAAGTTCAAACCCGCTTTTTTAAGCCAGGTTAAAACTTCTTCATCGAGAGATGGAATATAAATTCCGCTTGAAGCTTCCATAGTGATATTAAATTTGCTTTCAATTATGGCTTTACAAATTTTAATAGTCCTGTCTTTTGAAACAGTAAAATTATCATCCTGAATCGCCAAGTGCCTGATATGGTATTTTTCAACCAATAGTTTTATTTCATTAATTACATCTTCAGCTGAACGCATCCTGTATATATCGCTCCAAACCCTGCGAATGGCGCAAAAAGTACAGCGATTTGGACAGCTCCGGCTAGTAAGTATAGCGGCTGAAGGAAAACTGTTTGGAGTGTGGCCGAATTTCTTCATTAAGGGATTAACAAGCTTGTCCATTAAATCGTCAATTGGAGTATTAGAAATCAAATTCATTAAAGACAAAGCGGTTTTTTGTCCCAATCTCGTCCGCAAAGCCGAATACTTAACAGTTTTATTGTAATTTTTATAAGGCACGGCGTCCCGGGCCGGAAAAGGAATGGAATTAATATCAACCGGACATCTCCCATCGGTTTCAATTATTTTGCCGCTACGCTTGTCTTTAAAAATTATTCCCTGAATTCCGGGCAGATTTTCAAATTTTTTCCTAATTAATTCTTTAAGGGTTTCTTCACCTTCGCCAATAACCAAAATATCAATATAAGGATTAATATTTAAAAGCTCTTTGCCGAGACAGCTCGGGTGCGGACCGCCAACAATTATTTTAATTTGCGGATAATTAGTTTTTATGGCTTTAGTTAAATTCAACAACAATTCCTTTTCGGTTAAAAACATTGAAGTAATACCTATGACATCAGGCTTGCCTTGTTCAATTTTAGAAAATAAATCTTTGATATCGCCTCCTATTTTCATTAAATTGGAGTTACCTTCAATTTCTTTATATATATTCCAATAAATTCCCAGCATATCAAATATTTCTATATCAGCTTCGTCTCCGGCGTAACTTTTCAAATATTCCAAACCCAATGGCTCCCTAAAAATATAGGGGCAGTCCTCTTTATCTATATAATAATATGGCCTAACCAAAAGAATCTTCATAATATTGAGATTTTTTTAAGAATTATTTCTTGTTTTTTACGAAAGATTTCAAATGAAAAATTTTCTTT